>ERZ1066137.141-NODE-141-length-66210-cov-31.092268_pt1 | contig 66210 bp, 60 predicted proteins | sample MGYA00382784_ERZ1066137 | MGnify/ENA primary metagenome ERZ1066137 (study PRJEB33369, sample SAMEA5778367) | biofilm metagenome | biome: Industrial cooling water; feature: Water cooling tower basin; material: Biofilm | place: United Arab Emirates | collected... | reverse complement strand
AAATCCCTTAAGCCTTGAAATCCCTTAAGCCTTGAAATCCCTTAAGCCTTGAAATCCCTTAAGCCTTGAAATACCGTTCATGCTGACCAGTTTGCAAAATCCTTTGATCAAGCAGATGCGTAAGCTGCATCAGGGGAAGTATCGCCGCGCTCAACAGCAGTTTCTTTTGGAAGGTACCCATTTACTGCTGGAGGCGGTAGAGACGGGTTACCCCCTGGAGGTGATTTGTTGTACCCCTCAGTGGCAGGCGAAACAAGCCCCAGACTGGCTGGCACAACTAGAGCAATTGACTCGCCTGGAAGTGGTGAGTGAACAGGTGTTAGCGGCGATCGCCACAACGGTGAACCCCGATGGCGTGGTTGCCCTGGCTCCCTTCCAACCCCGTCCCCCCCTGGAGATTCATCACCTGGGTCTGGCGGTGGAAACCCTTCAAGATCCGGGCAATCTCGGCACCATAATTCGTACGGCAGCAGCAGCAGGAGCAGAAGGGGTACTGCTGAGTTCAGACAGTGTGGAACTGGAAAATCCAAAAGTACTCAGAGCAACGGCAGGGCAATGGTTTCGGCTTCCCCTCAGTGTTGCTGAAGATTTCCAGGCGGAACTGCAGCATTATCGTCAGCAGGGCATCCAGGTGGTGGCCACCCTTCCCCAGGCTCAGTCCAACTACTGGGATGTGGATCTCACCTGCCCCACCCTCTTTCTGCTTGGAAATGAAGGCGCTGGGTTATCTGCCTCCGTGGTTGCTTTAGCCGATCGACAGGTGAAAATTCCCTTACAGCCGGGGGTGGAATCCCTCAATGTGGCGATCGCAGCGGCCCTACTGCTCTATGAGGCCCAACGTCAGCGCCAATCTCACCCATGAGCGGATCGGGTTAAAACTTGCGGTTACGTCCCCCTGCACGGACAATGGAACAAGTAGACAAAAGTACACAGGGCTGAGGACTGCTTTAGCAGGGTTGCTCTGTCACCATTTGCAGACATATAACCAGGAGCGCGATCGTGAGTTTCGATTACGACTTAGTCATTATTGGAGCCGGTGTGGGGGGGCATGGTGCGGCCTTACACGCGGTCGAGTGCGGCTTAAAGACAGCGATCGTTGAAGCAGCAGACATGGGTGGCACCTGTGTAAACCGGGGTTGTATCCCTTCCAAAGCCTTGCTGGCGGCCTCAGGCCGAGTACGAGAACTCCGCGATCAGCATCACCTGCAAACTCTGGGCATCCAACTGGGCCAGGTGTCTTTTGATCGGGGCGGAGTGGCGGCCCACGCGGAGAACCTGGTAGCCAAAATTCGTGGTGATCTGACCGGCAGTCTGAAGCGGTTAGGGGTAGACATCCTGCAGGGCTGGGGTAAGGTGGCAGGGCTGCAAAAGGTGAGTATCGGCACGCCTACCGGTGAAAAAGTTGTGACGGCCCAAAACATCATTATTGCCAGTGGTTCCATCCCCTGGGTGCCCCCCGGTGTGGAGGTGGATGGCAAAACCGTATTTACCAGCGATCAGGCGATCAAGCTGGAGTGGTTACCGTCCTGGGTGGCCATTATTGGCAGTGGTTACATTGGCTTAGAATTTTCCGATATCTATACCGCTCTGGGCTGTGAAGTGACGATGATCGAAGCCCTCGATCAGCTCATGCCCACCTTTGACCCGGATATTGCCAAACTGGCCCAGCGGGTCCTAATTAACCCCAGGGATATTGAAACCCATGTCGGTAAGTTGGCCCTGAAGGTGACCCCCGGTTCTCCCGTCCGCATTGAACTGGCTGACGCTAAAACCAAAGAGGTGGTGGATGTGCTGGAAGTAGATGCCTGCCTGGTCGCAACGGGACGGATTCCGGCCACCAAAGACCTGGGGCTGGAAAGTGTGGGGGTCGAGACTGATAAGCGCGGTTTTATTCCCGTCAACGATCGTCTGGCAATCCTGAGTGGAGGTGAACCCGTTCCACACCTGTGGGCGATCGGCGATGCCATTGGCACAATGATGCTGGCCCATGCAGCCTCGGCCCAGGGAATTGTAGCGGTCGAAAATATGTGTGGTCGCGATCGAATTGTGGACTATCGCAGTATTCCCGCCGCCGCCTTCACCCACCCGGAAATCAGCTTTGTCGGTCTGACCGAACCGGATGCTAAAAAACTGGGGGAAGTGGAGGGGTTCAAAATCGCTAGTGTGCGGACCTACTTCAAAGGCAATTCTAAGGCCCTGGCAGAGGGAGAAACCGATGGACTGGCTAAGGTGATCTACCGGACAGATACGGGTGAAGTGCTGGGGGCCCACATTCTTGGACTCCATGCCGCCGATTTAATTCACGAAGCCTCCAATGCGATCGCGGCCCGTGCCACCGTTAATCAATTAGCTCACCTGGTTCATACCCATCCCACCCTATCTGAAGTTTTAGATGAAGCCTTCAAACGGGCTGCTGCTTCCACTAAAGCTTGAGAAATTCGAGGAGCCAATGAAACAACCATTTTTACTCGAATACTGGCAAGAAGATGGGTGGTTTGTAGGTCGCTTGAAGGGCATTCCTGGAGTTTTCAGTCAGGGGGAAACATTGGCTGAATTAGAAGATAATATCCGCGATGTCTATCAACTACTGTTAGAGGATGAAGAACCTGTTCCGACTGAGACTCATACCAAAGAACTTGTCCTCAACCTATGAAGAGGCAAGAATTTATCCGTGAGTTAGAGCAGTCAGGCTGTATCCTACACCGTCATGGCGCTAAACACGACATCTACCAGAATCCAGCTAATGGGAAAAAAGCTCCAGTACCACGGCATGTGGAAATCAAAAACAGCTTATGTCGATTAATCCGCAAGCAACTCGACCTACCCGCCAACTAGTTAACATCGTTATTAATATTATGCAAATTCGTCGTCGTCCCAATCCGGTCGTTGCGGTTCAGGAATTGCGCTTTCAGGTGAAAGCTCCCGATGCCACGCCTGAAAACATTCTGGAGGAAATTGTCTGGCACAAGGAAGTGGAAGTGGAGCAGATGCGGGGGAGAGTTCCTTTACTGGAACTGCGTAAACAGGTGCAAACAGCCCCCCCTCCCCGGGATTTTGTCGCCGCTTTACGACAAGCTCAATACCAACCGGCCTTGATTGCAGAAGTCAAAAAAGCCTCTCCCAGTAAAGGGGTTTTACGGCCAGATTTTGATCCAGTGGCGATCGCCCAGGCCTATGCAACCGCTGGAGCCGCCTGTTTATCGGTGTTGACGGACGAAAAGTTTTTTCAGGGCAGTTTTACCTATCTGAATCAAATTCGTCAGGCCGTAGATTTGCCCCTGCTGTGTAAGGAGTTTATTATTTATCCCTATCAGATGTACCTGGCCCGTAGTCAGGGAGCTGATGCCGTACTGCTGATTGCCGCGATTCTGTCTGATCAGGATCTGCAGTATTTTCTTAAAATTGCCACGAGTCTGGGCATGGCAGCCCTGATTGAGGTGCATACCCTGGCAGAACTGGATCGGGTGCTGCAGTTAGAGGGAGTCAGCCTGGTAGGGATCAACAACCGCAATCTGGAAAATTTCACGGTTGATCTACAAACCACCTGTGACCTGCTGAGCAAACGCTGGGATCAGCTCGATCAACGCAATATTCTGGTGGTGAGCGAATCGGGGCTGTATCAGGCCGCTGATCTCCAACGGGTCCAAACGGCAGGGGCAAAGGCAGTTTTAATTGGTGAATCCCTGGTGAAAAAAGCGGCCGACGACTGCTTCAGCCATGAGACAGACAGAATGCAAGCCAAAATCAGTGCTCTTTATTTGTGAGAGTTTGATCAGGGCAAGATGGTTGTCTGAAGAATTTGATGTAGGGAAAAAAATCAAAAATCAGCTCAGGGCTGTGCTAGATGACCCAGGCTTCTAAGGGAGTAGCTGCCGAGAACCTTCAAAGCAATTCCCGGCTGAAACAGGGTGGCGGGGGGTTCGACAAGATGGATAACGTTCGCAAACGCCTTAAGAAGATCAGGATCGTCAGGAACCAGGCGCAAGACCTCATCCGTATAGCCCTGCATCAAAGACATTAACCAGTTCTGTTTTGCTCCCACTGTAGTTGGCCAACGGCTATCCTCGGCAGTGGCCATGATCCAGGGGGTAGCAATAATCTGGGCTAAGCATTGTTGAAAATGAGAGCTGAAGTTTGGTTGTGGATTAGAGATGGCCTGCCGCAAGCACTGATCAAGAGTGATGGCTCCCTGGGCCGCGATCGTCATTCCCTGACCATAAACGGGATTGAAAGCACAGACTGCATCCCCAAGGGCAACAATACCCTCAGGTAGGGAATTTAATTTTTCATAATGCCGCCAGCAATTTTCTGTGCGTCGATAGGCATAGATAGGTGACAAAGGTTTAGCGTCTTTGATGGCATCGTAGATGAGCGGAGATCGCAGGCTATTGGCAAATTCTAAAAAGCCCTGCTCATCCGTGGGGGGCTGGTCTTGAGCAATCCCACCCAGCGTGAGAATCCAGCGATCGCCTTCAATCGGAAACAACGTCCCCCCCCGTGACGTTTCCTGGAGAGAGCTACTAAGGGTTGCACCCTGCCAATCTGGCTTAAATCCCTCCGGCTTTTCATACCAGCGGCTGGCATAGCCTAGAAACGAATTAACCACTGTTTCTTCAGGGGCAGAGTAACCGAGAGTAGTGAGCCATTTGGGTAAAGCAGAATTTCGTCCACTGGCATCGACCACTAAATCGGCAGACAAGGTATCTTCCTGGAGTTGTGGCACGGAGGAGCAAGCCTTACGCCAATTTAATCTCACACCACTAATTCGATTTGCTTCCTGACTCCTGAGTAGAGTTTGAACCTGGCAAGATTCCAGAATAGTTAAGTTAGCATAAGCTTTGAGGCGTTGCAGGATCAGGTACTCCAGTAAAATACGACTACAAGCAACGCCCTGCAGCTCCGTTTTCAGGCGAGGATGCCATCCCCAGATGCCTAAAAAGCACCATTCCGCAGTCCAGTTCACTGTGGGTGCTCCAGCAGTCGTCAGTTCCGCCAATATTCCCGGAAAGAGTTGCTCCAGGTAGCGTTGTCCCTGGGTGAGCAGGATATGGACATGCTGGGACTGAGGGACACCGGGACGAAAACCAGGGTGATTGGGAAAAGAATCGCGTTCAATTAACGTTACCTGCTGGAAGTGATTGAGGAGAACTCTAGCGGCAAATAATCCAGCAATACTACCACCAATGACAATCGCATGATTGCTTCTAGCTTGGGGTTGGGGCATAGCTATTCAGTGCCTCTCAATTCCTCGCCATCTATCTTATGTATTCCCACTTATAGCAATCCTATTTAAGATCCAAACGGGGTAAAGGGATGAAACCCCTTTTGTGGGGGAACCCCACACCCCCTTTTTTCTCAACCCATTTAGGGTTGCTATATCTTATGTATTCACACTTCTTATGTATTCACACTTAATGTATTCACAATTTACAGCTTAAAGCCTAATCCATTGGAATTATAGTGAGCGTTGTGCCCTGATAATAATGCTGCAGAATTTGCTGATAGCCATAGCCCTGCTTCGCCATCCCATAGGCTCCCCACTGGCTCATCCCCAGACCATGACCATGGCCGCGACCATTAAACAGAAACGATTCCGGCAGGGTAGGGGCATTGCTGGTCGCTGCAACTAAACCCATCTGAGGCGTGGCTGTAAACAGGGTACTTCTCAACCCTAAGGCCCGGCGCAATTGATTTCCTGGGATCGTCTGGCTACCTTTATCTCCAATCACCTGCATCGCCATCACTCGCCCCTGGGGACTTACCCGCACAGGACGTAGAGAAATAATATTGCCCACCCCCGGTAAGCGTTGCTTGAGTTGCGCTGCTGTCAGGCTGGCACTCCATTGCCGGGAAGGGGATTCCTGGTCGAAGTCGGGGACACTACGCAGATAGGGAACGGGCTTGCTCCAGACATTTTCAGAGTTTTCTGTAAATCCACCCGAGGCAGAGTGAAAGACGGCTTCAACGATCCGCCCCCCATGGGTTAGCACCTGTCCCCGCGTGGCCGTCGCCGCTGCTTCCGTGCTGGGAAATTCACTTTCTACTCCGTTATAAACCTGGCTGATCACCGTGTCCCCCAGGTCAAACAGACTACCAGGTTGTCGCTGTTGCACCTGTCTACGATAAAGAGCAAAGGAACGGGCAGCCACTGCCTGAGCTTTCAGCGCTTCCTCAGGCCAGGTGGGATACATTTCCTTGCCCACCACACTGGCCAGATAATCTTCCAGATTGACGTAATTAACCGCAATTAAACCTTTGTCGGTCTGGGCGAGTTTGACTTTACCCCGATACCAGCGATCGCCAATAAACACATAACCTCCCTCCCCCGGTTCAATCCAGAGGCGGCTGGACTTAACTTGCTGTAAGCTGACTCCCCCAGGAATCGAGCGGGCCGTCACACCTTCCAGGGGTTGCAGATTAGCCAGGGGACGATTAGCGGCATCCAGAATTCGGGCTGGGGTAGAACTCCCTACCGTGACCTCGTTGGCCGCCGTTCCGATCGCCACCCGCAGTTCCAGAGCCAGCGCCGGAGCAACCATGAGCAGCCAGAGCAGGAGGGGTAACCATCCGTAGCGTCCTGTGCGAGAGAATTGCCCAATCATCCCTGTCACTTCTCCGTTGAGGTTTACATCTGGAGATGACGACAAATTGCTGTCAAGCTCTCCAGCTGAGTCTACGCCAAAACTTTAGCCAGTATACCCAAGACAGCCAGAGACGGTAAATTAACTTTTCAAAGGTAAAGCTACTCCTCCGCCCGACGATCGCCCCTGAGTCCAGACGATCCCATCTCAACCTCTGATGCCGCTGATTTATGATGGAAATTGGGAAAATGTAAAGGGTTGAATCAAGGCTGAGAGATTTTGCAGATTACTTTTCTAGGAACAAGTTCCGGTGTGCCCACCCGATCGCGCAATGTTTCCAGTGTGGCTTTGCGTTTACCACAGCGGGCAGAGGTCTGGTTATTTGACTGTGGAGAAGCAACTCAGCACCAAATTCTGCGGAGCGATCTGAGATTGAGTCAAATTCGCCGCATTTTCATTACCCATATGCACGGTGATCACATCTTCGGCTTGATGGGGTTACTGGCCAGCTGTGGACTTGCTGGGAATGTCAGCCGCATGGATATTTATGGTCCACCGGGGCTTAACAAATACTTGGAAGCCTGCCAGCGCTATTCCCAGACGCATTTTTCTTACCCAATCCGGGTTCATACCGTCCAACCGGGAGTGATCTACGAGGATGAAGAATTTACGGTCAGTTGCACTGCACTGCATCACCGCGTCACAGCATTTGGCTATCGAGTCAGTGAAAAAGATCGACCGGGGCGATTTGACGTTCAGAAAGCAGTGGCCCTGGGAATTCCTTCCGGTCCCCTGTATGGGCAACTCAAACGGGGCGAACAGGTCACCCTGGCGGATGGACGGGTGATCCATGGGCAGCAGTTGTGTGCGCCTCCAGAAGTTGGGCGGAAGTTAGCCTACTGTACAGACACCATCTACTGTGAAGGCGCAGTAGAGCTAGCCCAGAATGTAGACGTGCTGATTCATGAAGCCACCTTTGCCCATCAGGATGCCGACATGGCCTACCAGCGATTGCATTCCACCTCCACAATGGCTGCCCAGGTGGCTCTGGCCGCTGCCGCCAAACGGCTCTTCCTCACCCACTTTAGCCCCCGCTATGCCCCCGGCAATGACTTACAAATTGACAATCTGCTGGAGGAGGCCCGGGCGATTTTTGCCCCAACCGAACTAGCTTACGATTTTCTCACCTATGAGCTGCCCCGCCATCTGGAACCGGAACGGCAAACTCTGAGCGTGGGTTAGTCAGTTCTTTTTAGTTGAAGCCTTCCAGAAAAGCCTGGACTTTACCATTTTTTTCCAGAACCAGGCGAATCCGAGGGTTGGAGGGGTTTTTCAGGGCAGAAACAAACGGTTCATTAGCCAGGGGGAGGGGGGTGCGATCGACAAAGGTTGCTGCCGTTTTACTCAGGGGAATAGTCCGTTGCAGGGAACCATCCGGGTTGAGAATGAGGGTATATTCAATTGTTTGAGGTAGCTCTGGGGGCGGTTGCCAGCGGCGGGCAAAGTAAGCCTGAACTTCTGCCACCTGGGGAAAGTTCCCAACGGCGATCGGGGGGGAACGACGGCTTGGGGCTTGAGAAAGTGCAGGGGGAGAAACTGCCGAAGGGGACGCAGATCTGTCTGTGATTCCACCCTGGAGTTCAGCCCGTTCTTGCGGCGATAAAACCTCGGTGTCTGTCTGAGCAGAAGGCACACCCGCTTCATTCTCTGTCGATTTTTGCCACCGTTGCGAGGTTGGACTGGAATCCCTAACTCGATTGTTTTCCTGGGCAGCGAAAGGTTCAGTGGCAACCAGGGGAGGGGCAGGGGGAACTGGAAGGGGTTGAAGAGGGCTGAGGATAACTGGGGGCGGCGTGTCAGTCCGGGGGGCGGCAGGGCGAGGTTGGCCAGGGGTGGGAGCGACCAGGGGCGCTTGCGGTTTTGTCCCCGGTGCAATGGTCTGGGGGGGCGGGGAAGGAATGGTCAGGGCTTGTGGGGGCGGCGGCGGGGGGGGAGCAGTGGATAAGCTGACCTCACGCTTGTCAGATGGGTAAAGGGGGTGCTGAGCCACGCGCAGGGCCGTTGTAGTGACACCAACCACCAGAGCGGCGATCGCGGTACTGCGTAACCAGAGGGGAGCGCGTTTCCACGGCAAGGGAGGTCCCCGACGGGGAGGGGCAGGTGCGGCTACAGATAACTGTTCTCGTTCCGTCAACCAGGCTGCCAGGGCAGAGGACAGATCAAACAACTGGGAAACGGGTAAGCATACAACGCTCTGTTCCGGTTTGGTTGCCAGGCTACCCAAATGGAGTTCGTGGTGCAGCAGCGTTTGGGGACAGAGATAAATATCAGGTTCTACCTCTGAATCTAAATCTGCAGCCCAACCTGATCCAGAGCCAGCGAATGCAGCCGGTTCAATCATCTCTGCTTCTATTTCGCTCGCCAGCCTATCCTCCCGGATTTCGACGGTAGGGAAGGATTCTGAGGAGAGATCCGCGATCGGTTCGACTTGAACAGTTATTGCACCGGCCTCAGCGAAAGAGAGTTCAGCATCAAAGGTGGGTTGACCGGGCAATGCAGTCTGAGCACCTAAGGGTAGAAGCGCGGGGCTAAGAAATTCCTCAATATAGGCCTCCACCACTGTGGCCAGCGTCTCCAGTTGCGTAGAATTGCCCTGAAGTTGAAGCAATTCCTGATCTCGATCGGGGAGAGCGGTTAAGCTGAGGCGAAATTCCAGCCCAGCAGAGTCAGTTTTCGGGCTGTAAGGCGGCTTAACCCAGACCTCCAGGGAGCAGGTGGGATAGGCATACAGGGCAGAGATCGGAGCAACACGGCGCATGGGAATGGATCAATGACCAGGAGGATGACCACAGGTGAGTAGAGCCAGCCAGAGACGGCGGGAACCACTGGCACTGCTATAAAATAACAAATCCACTAGTAGCTTCAGAGCCAGGTCAGACAGCACCCCAGGGGAGGTATCCTCCACCATGCGTTCCTGATAAATATTTGTAAACTTATCCAGGTAATCGCCCAGGAGAGGATGCTGGTGGGGCGGACGCTGGGAAGCGCTTAACTGCTCCAGGAGTTCGATCGCCTGGCGAATTTTTTGTTGATACTGTTGAGCCAGCACACAGCTAATCAAGACCAGCGATCGGGCTTCCTCCACATCCAGTCGTTTGCGTCCCCCACTACCTCGGCGCAAGGGATTGGACTGCCGCAATCGCCATAGGCTAACCCGATCGGGAACTAGATCCGCTAACCCCAGTTGAGTCGCTGTCTGTAATACAGCTTCCGATCCAATTCCCGTCAGCGCTTCCAGGGCAAGCAGGATCAGATCGAGATGGGTTTTAATGTTTTGCAAAGAGTTTAGCTCATCTGCCCCAGGGGTCAAGGCAACGGGAGGAGAGGATTGTTTGGCTAAAATCCGTAGCGATCGGGAACCAGAGGGCAAATTCGCTGCCTGGGGTTCAGGAGGGGGAGACTGCCAGGGTCCTTTCAAATGGCTAAGCTTCAGGCGGCTAAGCTTCAAGGGGCTAAGCATAGATACAAGATCAATTTCAGTTTAGCGGTTAGCCAGCGGGTTCTAAATATTCAGGTGTTAATTAAGCATCAAAACAATCAAGGCGAAGCTATACGGCCCCGCCCTGAAAAGCTAGAAAAGGTAAAGCTAGAACAATTGACGCACTCAGGCTGAGCAAGTTTCGAGCTGAGCAAGTTTCGAGCTTAGTAAGTTTCGACGTGCCAGCGCTCTTCCTTCTTCATCTGCCTCTGAAACTCTGACCAGCTAGCACCAAATTTGGCGGCGGCGGCGGACATGCCTTCATCAATGCCCCCTTCCATACCCTTCAAACCACAAATGTAGACGTGAGTATTGGGTTTCTGCACCAGTTGCCAGAGTTCATCGGCATTTTCCTGAATGCGGTGCTGAATGTACATCTTGCCGCCCTGGGCATTCTTCTGCTCCCGGCTGATGGCACAGGTGAGGCGGAAGTTATCGGGGTATTGCTGCTGTAAGGTCTCCAGTTCTTCTTTGTACAAAATGTTTGGAGTATAAGCCACCCCAAAGAACAGCCAGGCCAGCCCTCGGAACTTGTACTCCGGGTTATTTTCTTTAAACATCCGCCAGAGATAGGCTCGGAAAGGGGCAATCCCGGTTCCTGTTGCCATCATGATGATTGTGGCTTCCGGATCATCGGGCAGGAGCATTTCCTTACCGACGGGGCCAGTGATTTTGACTTCATCTCCCGGATTCAGGCCGGTCAGGTAAGTGGAGCAAACCCCAAACACCCGTTCCCCGGTTTCAGGATGGTTGTATTCCAGTCGCCGCACACAAAGAGAAACCGTCTTGTCATCGACAAAATCGCCGTGGCGGGTAGAGGCAATCGAATACAGCCGCAGTTTATGAGGTTTCCCCTTATCGTCAGTTCCGGCGGGAATAATGCCAATGCTCTGACCTTCTAGATAGCGGAGGTCGCCCCCAGAAATATCAAAGACCAGATGGCGCACGGTGCCTTCTCCCCCTTCCCGCACCAGTTCTTCGTTGGAGATACATTTGCCCAGGTAAGGATTGTTGGGACGGTAGATATTAACGGGGATGTCTGCTTTTGCTTTTTTGGTCGATTCAACCGCTGCTGGGGGGGCGGGCTGCTCTGATGAAATAGCCACTGGGGTTGCCGGGCTATCACCGCTCGGTGCAGCGCTGAGGGGTTCAATCTTGATAATCTTGCCACCCAAACGGGCAATTTGCTGCATGATCTGATTCATGCGACTGTAGGGAACATTGATAAAGACACTACCACTACGGCGAATAGGGTAGCCCACCTGGCTGCTATTGCCGTTTTGCCGCAAGCCGACAACTTCGTAGCGGAAGATGCGATCGCCAAACTCTGTATTGCCAACACCGCTGGCTGCGCTGTAATTATACATTGGAATTAAAACTCTCCTAACTCAACTTAGCTTAACATTCTGCAACAAGATGTTCCTGTTGACCGTACCCCTGGGTGAAAAGATGATCAGTTCTTTATTTCAACATATAGAGTCAATCCTGAGCAAAATGTCGAGTCTGAGCTAATTCCACCTTAAATTTAGATGAAGGTTTGCTTTTTACTCCAGAACAGCTTGGTCAGAATTCCTGAAACCCTCTCCCAGGGTAGCATCCGCGGTTCTCAGTTCAATCCGATCGCAATCTGATTAATACATTCACTCTAAATTGAATAGTAAAGAGGAAAAGCCTTCGCTTCTTTCGGTTTAACGTAGACCCGTTGCTGGGGTTGGAGTTTGAGCAGATCAAACCTTTCCCTGGATAGATGCGCTGTAACGACCTGACCATCATCTAGAGTCAGTTCCGCTTGAATCTCCCAACCAAGATGGATCAGCCGACTGACACGGGCAGGAACCGTTGTGCCGTTTGGACTGGTTTCAATCAGCACATCATGGGGGCGCAGGAACATCTCCGGGTGGCTGGATTCAAACCCATTGCCCTGAAAAATGTGGGAGGTACTGGGCAGTACATTGACCGGGCCAATAAAGCTCATGACAAAGGGGCTGGCGGGATGATCATAAATTTCTGCGGGTGCTCCGATCTGTTCGACTTTGCCCTGATTCATCACCACAATTTCATCGGCAACTTCCATCGCCTCTTCCTGGTCGTGGGTGACAAAGACGGTGGTGACGTGAACTTCATCGTGGAGGCGACGCAACCAGGCTCGTAAATCTTTGCGGACTTTGGCATCTAAGGCACCAAAGGGTTCATCCAGCAGTAACACCTGTGGTTCTACAGCCAGGGCCCGAGCTAGAGCAACCCGCTGACGTTGACCTCCGGACAGTTGGGAGGGGTAGCGATCGCCCAATCCCTTCAATTGCACCAGTTCCAGCAGTTCTTCAACTCGTTGTTTAACCCGATTGCGGGGAGCTTTGCGTAATTCCAATCCAAAGGCAATATTTTTCCGTACGCTCATATGTTTGAACAGAGCATAGTGCTGAAACACAAAGCCAATATTGCGATCCTGTACGCTGGCATAGGTAGCATCTTTATCCGTCAGCCAGATGCGCCCTGTATCCGGTAGTTCCAACCCGGCGATCAACCGCAAGAGGGTGGATTTCCCTGAGCCGGATGGTCCCAACAACGCCACGAGGGAACCACTTTTGATCTCCAAACTGACTTGAGCGACGGCCTGAAAACTGCCAAAGCTTTTCGATACATCCTGAACGCGAATGCCCACGGAGTTAGTCCTCCCCAAAATCTGAAGTAAATTAACCAGCGCCCTGACCGTCTACCCAGGTCAATGAATCCTCAGTTTCTCGATGAGAATACTGTAGTTTTATACCACAAGATCGCTCCCCTGTCCAAAACCCGTCCTCAACTTTAGCAACGCGGCCCGGCGGTGAGAGTAGAATGCCGATTAAACTTGTTTTAGTCCACCCTAGGTTTGATTGAGATTGACATGGGGTTTATTCCTCTCCCCTCCCATATTCATTATGAACTTCTATTGCAGCTTCTAGAACGACAGACGCTTCCAGCCCTGGATCCTGTTTCTCCCTATTACAGCCAGGTGCAAACGGTGATCATTCACCTGCGCAAAGCCCTGTCCTACCAGAAACAGTTAGAAGAGAACGTTGCTGCCACCGGAGTTCGGGTGGAGCATCGCTGGTCGCTGAATCATTCACCTACGCCGCAACTTCCCCATCCAGAAGGCTGGCTGGTCACCCCACCTGAAGCCGATCGGTCGATCGCCAAACCAGAGGAGCAGTATTGAATTGGGCTACAAGGGCGCACTTAAACAGGGCGGCTTAAACTGTTCATAATATTCGTTGGGTTAATATAGTCCCTTAAATCAAAGGGATTGTAGCTGTGACTCCGAATAAACCCTCTAGGGAGGGAAAATAAGTCTATGTATAGCCTCCTGGCTGGTCCCCTAAGGGTAGAACGCTTAACCATTCCGATTCGGGGACTCCCTCCTGCCTTGATCGGGATCAGATTGGTGCAGTTGTCGGATTTTCACTTTGACGGTTGGCGGCTGTCGCGACAATTACTGGACCAGGCGATCGCCACGGCCAATCAGGCAGCGGCTGATCTGATTTTGCTGACTGGGGATTATGTAACCGATGATCCCGATCCGATCGATGAATTGGCCCACCACCTGCGTAGTCTCAAAAGCCGGCTAGGAACCTATGCGGTGCTGGGCAACCATGATCTGTATTATCCTCACTCTTACGACAAAATTTCTACAGCCCTGCAGGAGGCTGGCATTCAGGTGCTCTGGGATCAGGTAGCTTATCCTTTCGAGGAAAAAATGGCTCTGGTGGGGTTACGGGATTACTGGTCATCCAAGTTCAAACCCGCCCGAGTAATGGAGCAATTATGCCCGGATACGCCCCGGATTGTCCTGGCCCATAACCCCGACAGTGCCCAATCTTTACAACAATGGCGGGTCGATTTACAGTTATCGGGCCATACCCATGGTGGCCAGTTGGTTATACCGGGAATGGGGCCGATCGTCTCCTGGTTAAAACCCCTGCGGCGAAAGTTACCCCTGCCCTGGCGACGCTGGCTTCCCTCCCTGATCAAAGGCTCTGATAAAACGGTGCAGCACTGGGAATGGTCAGAGGGTTTACATCAGGTTGGCACCAACCTGCTCTATACCAATCGAGGGCTGGGAACCCATTTCCCCGGACGGCTGTTCTGTCCTCCAGAGGTAACAGTCTTAACCCTGGTGGCCGCAGAAACCGGTTGCTCCCCCCAGGATCGGCAGCATTGCCAAAGCCAAATTCCTCTGTCAGACTGAATCTAGTTAACTCATGCTGACTGGCTGGAACCCCTGGAGATTCAACCCTCTGCCCTCCCACCTCTGCTCACCCCTAAAACGTTTATGGCTCAGAAAGTGCTATTTGTCTGTTTAGGTAACATCTGTCGTTCTCCGGCGGCGGAAGGCATCCTGCGTCATCTCCTGCACCAGAACGGCCAGGCAGAAGAAATTCTCTGTGATTCTGCTGGAACTGGGGATTACCATGTGGGGGAACTTCCCGATCGCCGGATGAGACAGGCCGCCCAGCGGCGGGGGATTGGGCTGGAAGGGCGGGCACGGCAGGTTACTCTTCAGGACTTCCACGACTTTGACTTGCTGCTGGCTATGGATGAACAAAACTATTACCACCTGCTGGGGCTGGATCGGAGTGGGAAATACCATGCCAAAGTGCAGCTGGTCTGTGAATTCTGTCGCCGTTATCCCGATCGAGAAGTGCCTGATCCCTACTACGGAGGAGAAGCAGGCTTTGAATACGTGCTGGATTTATTAACAGATGCCTGTGAAGGATTGCTCAACCACCTCAGAGTTCGGCAAAACTCTCCGCAGTCGGAATCAGCATAGATAAAAAAGATTAACTTTATGGTCTAAAGGTCACAAATCCAAGTAGGATTTTGAACAATGTGTCATTGGCTCCGGTGGGGAACAGCCACTGGAGGTAGTTACTGAACTACTGGGGAAAGCTCGGTGTAAGTCCGACACTGTCCCGCAACTGTGAAGGAGCAATTCTCCTAGTCAGAATGCCCGCCAATGGTTCCCTTCGGTCTAGAAGTTTCGTCTGCGAGGCACAGATGTAAATGCTACAAAAATTTTTCTCAAGAAACCAACTCCTGGCTTTAGGCGTGGGTTGGATGGTGACTACAGCGGTTCATCCTGCTCTGGCCCACCATGCCATGGGGAACAGTACCCCTGCCAATGTTTGGGAAGGGTTACTCTCTGGGTTGGCTCACCCCGTGATTGGACTGGATCATTTGGCAGCAGTGGTGGCGATCGGGCTGCTTTGTGCCGGACTCAAACGGGGCATTTTTCTACCAATTACTTTTCTGCTAACAGCCAACGTGGGAACAACGCTGCACCTTCTACGTCTGGACTTATCGTTTGCCGAACTCGCAATTGCTCTATCCGTTCTGGCCCTGGGATTGCTCCTGCTCTTGGGACGACGGTTAAACCCCTGGCTACTGGGAAGCTTAGCCGCGATCGCAGGCATCTTTCACGGTTATGCCTACGGTGAAGCAATGACTGGAGCAGGGCTGAATGCCTTACTGGGGTATTTGATCGGTCTCAGCCTCAGCCAGTACGGTATTGCCCTGATGGCTTACAAACTGAAGGGCTGGAGTGATACACAACGGCCAACATGGGCTGTGCGTTTTGGCCAGCTAAGCGGAATCGCAATTGCGCTGATTGGTCTTAGTTTTCTCGTTGCTTCAGCTTAATGGTGGGGCCAGCCCAGGATCAATAGGCCAGAGTTTCCAGGGTTTGGCGTAAGTAAGCGATCACCAGAGCATCCGAAGCGTTGGTCAGAACGGTTTCCATCTCCCGACTGTTCGATTCCCGTTCCAGTAGCCAGCGTTGGAAGCCAGAGCTTTGGGCGATCGCTTGGCGCAATTGGGGCCAGAGGATCTCGGCATTTTGTTCGCTGGGTTGAGAAAACACTGGATTCGCCATGAGACACCTCGCAGAAGAGTAAGGGTTGATCTATATCTTTACCAGGTTAGCCTGCTCCACTTTGAACCAGCGTATGAAAGAACACATTTCTTGCGAATCGCTCGCCCCGGCAGGCTAGAGGCTTTTCATCTACTCTATCCCTCTCTCGTCGATCGCTGTGTTCCCGCCAACCCAAAGCAGGCACATTTTTAAGTTAATTTAATCTTGCTCTATTAAGATGATCAATGTCCTGCAGATTTGACTCTGCCAATAGGAGGATACCGTGGCTCTATCCCGTCGTCGTTTTCTCAGCCTCGCCGCCACCACGGCCGTGGGCACAGGCCTGGCCTCTACCCTGGAAGCTGTCTATGGTCAAGTTGCTTCAGGGAAAGCACTGCAAACGGCTGGGTTTGGGCCGCTGGTCACAGACCCCCAGGGAGTGCTGGACCTACCGACTGGCTTTCAATACCAGATCTTCTCCCGCGTGGGCGATCGCATGAGTGATGGCTATCCAGTGCCCGGTAAACACGATGGCATGGCCGCTTTTGCCGGTCCAAACAACACCACGATTCTGATCCGTAACCATGAATTGAGTCCAATCAATGTCGAGCCGCCCGTGATCGCAGAGACCGACAAAATGTATGACACCCTCTGTACAGGGGGAACCACAACTCTGATTGTGAACAGCGATCGAACCTTAATTAAAGATTTTGTTTCTCTGGCCGGAACATCCCGCAATTGTGCTGGCGGGCCCACCCCCTGGGGTTCCTGGCTCAGTTGTGAAGAAACGGTGGTGACCCCTGCTCAGAATGTTCCTCGTGCAGCCACCAATGTCAACAAACCCCATGGCTACGTTTTTGAAGTGCCCGCGACGGCTACTGGGCCAGTCAATCCGGTGCCACTCAAGGCTATGGGTCGGTTCTACCACGAAGCGATCGCCGTTGACCCCCGCAGTGGGATTATTTACCTAACGGAAGATCTCACCGATGGCCGTTTTTATCGGTTTATTCCGGCCCAACCGGGTAACCTGCAGGCGGGTGGCGTACTGGAAGCCCTCAAAATCAAAGACTGGCCAACCCTGCTGACCCACAGTAACTTTCCCCTCAGGCAGAAATTTGCAGTGGAATGGGTGCGGATTGATGACCCCGATCCGGTAGAAGATACGGTACGGGTGCAAGCCTATAACAAAGGGGCCCAACAGTTTACGCGGGGTGAAGGCATCTGTTACAGCAATGGTGAAATTTACTTTACCTGTACCAGTGGGGGCAGCAAAGGCAGTGGGCAAATCTGGCGTTATCTTCCTGGTAGCACAGCCCGCGACGGGGGATCGATTGAATTATTTGTGGAATCTCCCGGTACAGAGGTGATGGATTTTCCTGACAATCTGGTTATGGCTCCCTTTGGGGATTTAATCATCTGTGAGGATGGTTCTAGCGGCAATGATCTGCTCGGTATCACCCCAGCAGGGAAAATCTATGTGCTGGGTCGCAATGCTCTGAACCGCTCAGAATTTGCCGGTGCCTGTTTCTCCCCTGATGGCCAAACCCTGTTTGTCAACATTCAGGACCCCGGTATGACCCTGGCGATCTGGGGACCATGGCAGAAAAAAGTGTCCTAGAGCAGGTTGAGCAGGTTTGAACCTGATGGTGTCAATAACCTGATGGTGTCAAGACATCTGGGCAAAACTTGCTGATTCCGGCTAATCAGCCAACCTGAACCACCTTATAAACTGTAGAACCGTTCTGGTAGAAAGGCTCATAAAACACATTGCTGCAGTTGTAGACCAGAACATTGTTGTACTGCGTGGTGGAACAACCGTCTGGCAAATTGGTCACGATCGCACCGAGGGGAGGGGCAACGACAACATAGGTATCACCCTGGGAAGTAAAGTAAACTCCATCAGAATAAAAGTAAGGAGAACCACTGACATAAACAGTGCTGTAATAAGGCGGTAGAGAGTTGATCGTAGCTCCGATAACAACTCCGGTAGCAAAGGCCGCCGCTCCCCACGCCCCCCAACCCGGAGGTCTATAGTAGCCCCTGCCATACCAACCACCGCCATACCAGCGGGTATTGACATTAATATCGCCCGTATTGATATTGACGTTATTGCCCCGATTGATATTACCAGTGTTAATATTGCCAGTGTTAATATTTCCGGTGTTAATATTGCCCCGATTGATATTTCCGCTGTTAATATTTTCCCTGTTAATGTTCCCAGTGTTGATATTGCCAGTATTAATATTGCCCCGATTGATATTGGTTGAGCGATTTTGAGGAGCAGGGCCACGCACATTGCCACTATTTTGTAGATTAATACTGCTATTCATTCGAGGAGAGGCACCGCCACCCCGAAAGGAACCACCACCACCACCACGGGAACCGCCCCCAGGACGCGCCAGGCTAACAGAGGGGGAAAGTCCACTCGCCAGCAAAGCCAGACTTAAGCCGATCGCTAAAGTTTGTTTTTTATACATAGCCAAAGATCCTGAGCAAAAGCACATTAAGGAACAGAGCTGGTTGCAGGTAAAAATTCAATCTTTGCTGCCCCGGTGGCCGGTTTAAAGTTAAACAGATCAGCAGCAAAAGGGGTGTCAGTCAAATTCCAGTTCGAGAGCAGGGCTGTATATTGAGGTGCTCCAGGTAAGTTTTTGTAGGTGATCACCACTTTAATCGGCAGCGGTTTTGGCTCCGGCTGAATCCAGATTTGCCAATCCCGATCGTCGCCCACGAATAACAGGTGATAGGCAGGATTGCGGTTCACCATGTCCATACCAATAAAAAAAGACTGATTAACCTTGTCCTCAAGGGCGGCACAGGGATCACTTAAAAACAAATTGGACATCGGCAAGCTAACGCCGTACTGCTGTTGAATCTGATTAATGGCTGCATCAATACTGGTTGGGGCATCAGCTGTAGCGTAGAGATTTTTCAGGGGAGATTCAAGTGCAAAAGATTGACCATTGTAGTAGAAGCGACTATTTCGCTCATCCCCTACATAATCTGAGCGTAACTGGTTTGGCTTCTGTACCCATACTTTTTGATAGGCACTGTACTGCACTTTACTGCCCGTATCCAAGACATTGTCATAGGTAATATCCATTTCCAGGGCAAAAGAACGTTGTTGTTTCAGCACCGTACAGGCCTGGTTCAAAATTTGCTGTGGATCAGGATTGGCTACGGAATTGCTGACTGCGGGTTGAGCCACCCCTGGGAGAGCAACTGAAACAGCCAGTCCAGCAGAAAAAAGCAGCAAACTAGTAAATTTAGTTCTGGAAGAGAACATGAAACTGCAGCCAACATTTAGATGGGTTTGGGGATATTACAAATCCTGCCATTAAATCAGGCTGATAGTTGAATTGTTGAGTTTCTTTTATCTTTGCGGTCAAAAAAATTGCTTGCCTGAGTTTTGCTGCTCTACTTTAACGTCTAGTAAATCTATTTCTGAGCTTGAAAGATGCAACCCTGGGGAACTTCCGCTGGAACCAGAGCCACCACATGGGGAACGGGGCGGGGAGTGTAGCCAACTAAGGATTCACCTTGATAGGCCAGGGAGGTACTGGCCCCGGAATCGAGCATGACCGCATCTCGGAAACCAGCTTGATAAAGAATTTCACCCAACTCGACTGAGCCAACGGGTTCCGTAGAAACGCCAATGGTGGGCTGTCCGTTCTGGTTGATTCCCCAGAAGGCGCGGTGCCGGGCAGCATTAAAATCAAACAGGTTACCAAAGGATTGCTCTGGCTGAGGTTGATTTTGTTTGACTAACCAGGCGGCAGCGACAAAGGCATCGGTGGCCCCTGGATCTTCTGCTTGAATCCCTTCCAGGCTATTGTGTTTACTGGCATCAAAGGGAATAAATCTCACGCCAGAGGGACTGATCAGGACGAGGGGACGACCATTGAGGCGGGGATTTTCGCTGGCATTGCCGGGAACAAACTGACCGTTCTTCTGACTCAGCACTGGCCCAATCATCACATTGGAATCCAGAAATTCCAGGGAAAAGAACCCCCCATCCACACCAGCAACCGCCTGGGTTTGGGCTAAAATTTCTGGCACCTGATAGCGGCTATCGGCATGAATGGTAATCGGCCGTCCCCCAGAGATCAGAATTAAGGGAACCTCATTGATCGTGGGGCGATTAACTTCGATCGGCGCGCTAAAGTTAAAGCTATTATTCCAACCGGGTAGGGGAGGTCCCCCGTAGGCTTGCTCAATGATCGTTTCCAACTGGGATTGACCGATGCGATCGATGCTGAGCAGATCTTTCGATTGGCCGGCAAAACGGTTTTCCAGGTCATCCATGGTCAGGGCAGAATGATACCCCGCCTGCTTCACCCAGTCCTGCACGCGCTCGTTATATTTTCCTTCAGGATAAACAAAATGGTTGATCGGGATTCCCAGCTCTTGCTCTAAAATCCGCTTGGACTCCACCGCTTCTTTCTCCAGTTGGGCCTCATCCACCTGAGTGAGCACGGCATGGCTGACGCTGTGGGAGGCGATCGTTACGAGGGGATCGGCGGCCATCTGCCGGAGTTGCTCCCAGGTGAGGCTGGATCGGCCTTTCTTTGTCCCCACTTTATCCGGGTAAATCGCAAACACCCCCGGATAGCCGTACTTTTTCAGCAAAGGGTAAACGTATTTGTAGTGTCCGGCATAGCCATCATCAAAGGAGAGCAGAATGGGTTTAGCTGGCAGGGGCAGCCCGGTGGTCAGGTGGGTGACGAGTTGATCCAGGTTGATCGGCGTTAAGCCCTGATCACGAATCAGCTGCAAATCTGCTTCAAATTCCGCTGGGGTGACATCAAAAAAGACTTGCTTCTCCGGCAGGATATCGTGATACATCATGATTGGAACCCGCGCCTGTCTGGCCCGCTGGCTAATGTCAGGAAAGGGTTGAGGCGAGAACTGGGCAGCTAGAACGGGGCCAAGATTTGCGGCAATAGCGGCGGCGATCGGTTGGGGTTGTTCTAACCACGTAGCAAACTGGGGCAGACGCTTGACCAGGGGAGTGGACAGCCCAGGGGGTTGCGGGTTACCCGTATCACTTTGAGGCTGTGAATTCTGCTCTGGCAAACTGTCAGTCTGAACGGCTTTGGTAGCAAAGGCAAAATTGGCTGGACATTGCAGCGGCACAGCACTACTGACGGGGAGGGGAGGGGCAGAATCGCCTGGAGCTTGGGTTGGAGCGGTTGCCAGAGCACTGGTGTTGCCAGTCCGTCCCTGGCCAACGGAACCATTCACCATCGACCACCATAACCAGGCGGGCAGAGGAATGGCCAACAGCAGGCCCAAAAAGGGAAGGAGGAATCGCCAGGACTTAGGCAGGTTGGGGGAGGCTGGGGTGGAAGAACGATCCCGGCGAGATGACTTCATAGCTGTTCAGGATGGAGAGGATGCTCAATGCTAGATTTAGCCGATTCGGGCCGCTTTGCAGGTTGTTCAGATAACATTGTCTGAGCAAAAATTAAATATTTTTGAACTAAATTGTGCTAGGCGTGTATTTCATGGCGCGTTCCTCTGGGGTTAAATCAGCCAATTCCACATCCCGTCGCAGCACCTTGCCATTGGGAGCGGGAATCAGGCGGGGCAGGGTTTGCTGATCAATCACCTTCATCGTCATGGCATTGTAGGTGGTGTAGACCGTATCCGCAGCCACCAGATTGACATCCATCACTGTTAACGTTTTCTGAGGGGGCAAATTACCGACCAGTAAGGGACGCATGCCGCTGCCCAGAATACCACACTGCAGGGTTTGCAACTTACCGACGTGACCGGGGTAGTAGCCATGATCATGGCCGCTGATATAGGTGTGGACGTTGTATTTTTCCAGCAAGGCGCGGAGCTGATCGGCTCGCTCCAGGTATTCCCCCGGCTCATCCCGTCCAACTGTAATGCCATAGAGGGGCAGATGGCCGATCGCAATCCGTAATTTAGCCTGCTGGGCCTGGGGAGAACTAAGGCTCTGCTCTGCCCAGGTGAGCTGCTTGGCTGGAATCAGGTGGGTGGAGGCATCCCAAACGAGAAAGAAAAGGTCGTTCTGGGCAAAGCTGTAGTAAAAGGGAAAACCACTGCGATCGACAAAATTCACCCCCGGATTATGGGCCGGATCTTGCCAGTAGTCCGCTGCTAAATCTCGCTCTTTCTGATAAAGAAATTGGTTCTGAAATCCCAGGGCCCCAGAGGCATCGTGATTACCCAGGGTAAAGCCATAGGGAATTTTAGCCTGACGCAGAGGAGCCGCAACGTGTTGATCAAAAGCCTGCCACATCGCTTCAATCTGAGCACGAGACAGGGAAGGACTTTGTCCCGCGATCATATCGCCACCACAGAGCACCAGATCGGGTTGCCAGCCGGGAATCAGGGCAATGGCTTGATCCACTTCCGGATCATAATCCGTGGAACCATACTGACTATTCAGGTCACTGATCACGACGATCCGCACATCTCCACGGGGGGGGTTGGTAATTCCCTGTTTAGCCAGCCGATCGTCCACCACTGGTGGGGGGGAGGGCGAGGTTTTTGCCAGGGTGGGCTGCTCAAGCGTTTTGGGCTGGCCAGCGTTCAACTGGTTCAGGCAGGCAGTTAAACCATAGCCACTTGCACCAAGCAGGAAGAGAAAGGAACGGCGTTTAAGTTTCATAGTTGCCGGAGTTTAAGTCTTGCCAGAGTTGGTTCGAGAGGGTAATGGCGGGGCGAAACGGTCAAATCCAAACCCAGGATAGAATAACACCTCACCCCGATTGCAGTCATCCAGGCGTTAGGCAACTGCTCTGCAGTGGAGTTGGGAGACCTTGTCAACCCTCCTTGCCCTTGCTCTGCGGTTCAGTGATGCGGTGGAATTGGAACCGTGAACACTTGCTCCTACAGCTCACATCCCATAGAGCGGTGGAGTTTTACATGCCTTACAACTCTGGACCCAAGCTAATTCATACTCTCCACACTCTCCATACTTTTCATACTTTTCACACTTACAAACTCCACACTTTTCTATACAGACAGCACTACAGAGGTTTGATAACTTGATAAAAGTTACCGAGCAGTGGGGGGAATTTTCTCAATGAGAATTGATTGTTTCAAGGCTGCTCGGTACGATTTCCTCAGTTGGCGCTTTTTAGGCACCCAGAGTTAATACTGCCGCGATAGCCTTCACTGGGAAAACAGGTTAGCTCTACTAATTAACCGATTGAATCAATTAACTAACCCGTTTAACAGGAACGAAGAGTATGGAATTACTAAACCTTCTCAAGAGCATTCAATACAGCCGCACCATAACTGCAGAACAGGAAAATCTGCTCAAAACTTTAATTTGGTCTCCAGATGTAGAGATAGAAGAACTTGATCTGTTGAATCAGGTAGTGCAGCAATTACTCAATCAAGAAATTGTTGCTGTCTAATTCATGGGTTGGCGGCGATGGGCGATGAAGAGCGATCGCTGGAAGGCATTTCCGGTGATGACAGTTTGGGACTATGCTTGAACACTAATTGGGAGTGGGGGCGGGACGCATTTTTCAGCTTTAGTTAAGCCTGGGCTAAAAGACTGTTATGTTTACTGGATCAATAAAGATCCAGGGTAATGTAAGACCATCAGCAGTCGAAGCAACACAACAAGTGCGATGATGATATCCCCCATTACCGAAGCGTGGAATCGAATCTCTGCCTGGTTGCAATCCCATGCCCCCACAACGCTGCAGTTGTTACAACCTCCCGCAACAGAGGAACAATTGCAGCATTTAGCCACCCAAACCAACCTGGAACTGCCTGAGGACTTCAAGGACTTCTATCGGCTCATGAACGGAACTGACCCTGAGGGCAACGGATGCGGTCTCTTTCCAGCCTGTGACGAATGGGACGAGATGGCCTTCAGCCCATTAGCCGTAGAAAAGATTCTGCAAGACTGGCAACTCCAGAAAGAGCTACTGGAAACGGGTAACTTTGCTGATCTGGAGGCTCAACCCGGAGATGGGATTGCCCCGGACTGGTGGAATATCGGCTGGATTCCCTTTGCCAGTAATGGGGGTGGTGATTTGTACTGCATTGATCTGGCTCCCGTGCCAACAGGTCAGAAAGGCCAGGTAATTTTCTATGCTCACGAAACCGGAGAGCATCAGCTTCTGGCTGGATCGCTGGCGGATTACCTTAACGATCTGGCGATCGCCCTGGAAAGCAATGCACTGAACTACGACGATCGCTATGGGATTGGCAAAAAAGCTTAGACCAGCAAAGCATAGAGAATGGACTCAGAGATCGTAATGAAGGTTGAGGAAGAACTGAACACCTTGTTCGATGCGTTCTTATCCGGTAGTATTGACAACTCGGCAAAAAAGAAATTCAAAATGTCTATCGATGCGAGTCACGTCGAGATTTTGCTCAAAAAGATCGAGTCAATTGGAGATCCGAGTGACTACTGCAATGATGATGAAACCTACGCGCCTGTACAGGAGTTTTTCGATTTTGTTGATTTCATCAGCGCATTGATTATCTCCCTGGGGGAGGCTGGGAAATTAAACCTTGCTAAATTCCGCCATTCTAACCGTAGCTATGTTACCTGGGTAAAAAAGTATGTCACTGATGAACGGTTCCACCTCCAGTGCCTCAAGCAACTCGATTAACGATGGGTTTTGATCGGACTTGCCTGGCTCTGCAGTGGATGGTATATCAAGATCTCAGCTAGCGATCGCTCCGTCAGAATCACTCTATGAGAACAACAACAGTAGGGAAGAGTGCGGTTTTACTTTTAGCAGGACTGGGGGTTTTCAGTACGACTCTTAACCCCGTAGCTGCCCAAACCCTTCCTCCGATCCCCCCGCCTCCAGTCCGAACCCCCTCCGTTACCCCTCCTTCAGCCCAAAAGCCTCAGTCCGTTATTCCTCAGGCAACAGCAACCGCCCGAGTTGAGCAGCGGGAGAAACAGGATCGCCAGGTTCTGCCGGAAAATTACGACCTCAACCGTTACCCCGTTACAGATGCCAATGAACGCTACTGGCGCAATCTCCTCTGGACGGCCGCGGTGCGGGAACCCCAGGCTGAGTTTGTCCCCCAGACGATCGCTGCCATTATGGCGCTGTCCAGCCGGAACAACTTGAGTGCTGCCCAGGGTCGTACCGTAAATATGGCCTTACAGGTGGGTACCCAGCTTTATCTCAGCAATCCAAGCCGCTATGCCAATCTGGGAGAGCAATTTCAGCAGATTATCCAAAAAAGCACTGATCCAATCCGGGTGGCCATGGCTTTTTCGGCCCTCACTCAAGCCGGAATGGAGCCACAGCAACGCCAGCAATGGGCAGAGCTGATCCGTCAACGGTTTCCCAAGTGGGCTGAGAATGTGCAATTGTTGACGACCTTGCGGGATGCCAGTTTTCAGGATCGCCCCCCACCCTTGCCACCCCTAACCGATTTGTTTGCCTGGAGGATCGCACCGGAGCAGTTACACCTGTATGTAGTCTGCCAACCCGATCGGGGGGTGCTGTGCCAGAGTTATCTTAAAGATGCCCAGGGACGGTTTGTCCGGCAGGGAGAACAGCTGTGGTCCGTTCCCTTGCTGTTGCGATCGATCCACGGTTTAGCCTGGAATTTCTATCGAGGCCAAACACCTCAGGGCATTTATCGCATTGAAGGCGAGGTGCCCCAACCGGATACAGAATATTTTCGTGCTTACGGTTTTTTTGCTTTAGTCAATCTATTTGTGCCCTTTGAACCGGGAGTCAAATCGTTTATCCCCGGACAAAAGGGACAACTTTCTCCTTCCCTAACTGCTTATCAGGCCCTTTTACCTCCCTCCTGGCGGAATTATTATCCAATCCAGCAGACTTACTGGGCGGGTAAGGGCGGGCGAAGTTTATTTCGGATTCATGGCAGTGGTGAAGCTCCCAGCTTTTTCAGCAATAACAGCCGATTTCCCCAAAGTGGTAACTGGAATCCGACGATCGGCTGTCTCTCCGCGTTAGAACTCTATGACGAAACGGGGCAGTTACAACAGGCGGATATGCCAACGATTTTAAATGCCCTCACCGCTGCAGCCGGAACCCCCAAATTTACAGGTTATTTGATTGTGGTAGAAGTACCCCCTGGCACAGATGTGACCGCTGCCATCCCCACATCTGCTCCCACCGCAGTAGGCCAGCAAGCGATTCCCTAGGATTCCAGTGGCGGTTGATCGGTCTGTGCCCAATAGGTTTGCTCTAACTCCTGCCAGAGGGATTCAAGCCGGGCATAGCATTCTGCTAACTCTAACTTGCCATTGCTACTCAAGCCAGCCATCAAACTAATCCGGCAGTTAAATTCTTGTAGATGAGTTCTGAACTGACTTGGTTCAGAGGCTTTGTGGGCAGGGAGATGATCGGATGACATCAAGCAAGACCCCCAGAGAACGATCAGGAGCACATAGAGACAATTTCAAGATGCCCCAGTTGGGCAAAATTCAATCTATCTCTCAGGACGATTACCCTTAATTTATCTACTGGGCATGATCGCCCTCATCTTGCACCGGATACAGGCTTTTCTTAGCTACAACTGCTATAGCCACAAACGGTGCAGGCCCCACCAGAACACCCATTCACCTGCTGCAATTGGGCCCCACATTCTGGACAAAGATCCGCGCTGTAATCATTGTCGCCAAAGTTGAACAATGCCTGAGTGTCTGGGATTGGCTCAGATCCAGCCGCCTGCACAGGTGTCGCCTTGGCGGTCAATTCGGCCGTTTCCGAGGCAACGGGGGTAGGAGCAGAGAGTTTAGCGGTCTGCAGCAGGGTTTCGGGAGCTTCCTGTAGCACTTTGCCGATCAAATCTGCCAGTCCAAGGATTTTGTGTGGTCCCAATCCTTCAGAATCGCCGCCACGAATTCCGCGTAACTGTTTGACGATTTCTGCCATCGGCACGGCATGACTGAGCAGTAAATTGGCCAGCCGGACGATCGCCTCACAGAGGGACTGTACTTCGGTACCAGATTTGCCCACCGTGATCCAGATCCGTTCCAGCCCCTTGTCTCCGTAGGTCAAATAGCAATCGATCGTACCCCAGGTAAAGGTCGAGATCCGCCGAGAGAGTGCCTGCGTGTATCCGGGTGGCAGGGATGGGATGGGAGCATCACCAGCAACAGGAGAGGAGTCTGCCTCAACCGTTGTGGAACTGGCTTCAGTCTCTGCGGTCAGGGGCACTTGGTCAGGCAAAGCTGCTTCCGGGTCAGCAAACGCCTGGGGAAATTCGTTTACCAACTGCAGGAGTTGCTTGGTTTTCTCCGAGATCTGCGCGGCAGGAGTCTGGCTAATCGGTTGAGGGGCCACCTGCTCCGGGTCAGCAAACGCTGCCGGAAATTCCTGGATGAGATTCAGTAAGCGATTAGTCTCAGCCATTTTTCTCCTCATCTCCAACTTTGACAGGTTCTGATTCCAGTGTGCCGGAGCGATAAACCGTTACCCCTTTCAGGCCCGCTTTTTCCGCCAGGCGATAGATCTGCTTAATTTCTGCGACACTGGCATGGCCCGGCAGGTTAATGGTTTTGGAGATCGATGAATCAATCCAATCCTGCCATTTGGACTGCACCAGAATGTGCCAACCGGGGGGAATTTCACGGGCAATTTTGAAACTGTTGGCAATCTCAGGATGCTGTTTGGCAAATTCAGTATTTTTCAGCGAACCCGTGCGCTTAACAATTTCACTATCTGCCTCAGAAAGATCCAACTCTTCCAGATAGGGGTTAAGAATTTGCACCCAGTTTTGCTGATTGCGAGAAGCATCGACAAACACCTGCTTCCAGACGGTTAAACCAAAGTCCGGTTCAAACGCCCAGGAACAGGCGGCCAGTTGGGCAATACTTCCAGTCGGGGCGATCGACAGCACCGTGGAATTGCGGCGGGGAACTTGCTTTAGATCCTGCCGATTGGAATTGAGCACTTCCCAGCCGTTGTAGGTATTTCCTTCACTATCCTGCCAGCGTTCAAACAGGTTGCCCGTGCGAACCTCAGCAATTTTGTCCCAAATTCCACAGGGCCCCTTTTCGGCGGCAATTTCCTCGGACATCCGATAGGCCTGTTCGGCAATCCAGCTGCCCCAACGATCGATCTCACTCAAATGTTCCGCAGAATCGTAGGGAATGTGAGCCAGTTTAAGATAGTCTGCCCAGCCCATAATCCCCAGGCCAAGCTGCCGGAAGACATGGCGCACATTGTGCTTCTGATCGGGGGTGGCAAATTCGGAAACATCCAGAACATTATCCAGAAAACGAATGGAAATCCGCACCGCCTCAGTTAAATCATCCCAGTCAATAACGACGCTACCATCGGGTTTACGAATCACAAATTTGGTCAGTACTAGTGAACCGAGGTTACACGCGGAGTTGGGCGGCAGGAAAATTTCACCACAGTTATGAGCCACAATGCCATTGGCATCAAAGCGGTGCTCTCCGGGAACCTGGCAATCGTACACACGTTGAAATCCATTTGGTTGCAGCCCGTCATCAGAGATAGTCGCAAAGAATTCTTCCTCCTCAAGCAAGAATTTGCTCCCGTAGTAGCTAATTAGCCGGACAAGTTGAGCTTCCTTCTGCTTATGGTTAAAACCAATCCGCTCACTAAAAACGTCAATATTTTGGCCTGTGATCAGTAGCTTGTACTGATCTTGAGTCTCAGGAGTCAGGAAATCTGATTCAGGAATAGATGGCAAAGTGTTTTTGCTGTTAGTACACTTGTCAAGAAAATCCTGAACATCTTGAACACCAATGTCATGCTTTTTGGCGGATGGAGAGATTTTAGAAACAATACCTAGTCGCAAAAGCATCCGTTGTATTGCCTTTAAGAACTCTGGGCTCTCGTGTTCTAATTGAATGATTGGAGGGGCATCTGCCGGTTCTTTAATCTGTCCAGCCGCATCATAAACTCCCCTCAAAAAACCTCGATAAAAATTAAATCCCGCCTCCTCAATTTTTTTACTAATCTCTCTATTCCGCTGGCTGATACCAAAGGAAGACGCGAATTTCAAACAGGCCGCAGGAAAACTAAAAGTACTTGAATGGCTCTCGTGATTGTGGTGAGCGTATTCTTCCACTCCAGGTCCTACCTTATCCATTACAGAGACGGCATAAGTTCTCAGAGATTCTGAAAATTCTTCTTCCAGTGTGAGAGAAACACCTTGCTCTTCAAACTCACCTTGAACAATTAGTACGCCCAGAAGCCAGCCATCTTCAAATGTTTTAGAATCTTTCCATGATGCTTTGCGATGATCATGTAATTTCACCTTGTCACCAGGTTTTAGCTTTGCTGCTTCAACCCATTCAGGGTAAGGTCCCGAAGAATGGCAAATTGCCCAAACTTTATGATTTCCCGTTAAATTTAGCTCATAGCCTTCTTTCGTCTTGAGAAGCAAAACTTCGGTTGATTGAGCTTCACCGTTGGCATCCTTATTACTGAGGAAAAAACCTTCAGGTGTTGTTGGGTAAGCCTCACCGTTGATAATAGTCCGATGGAATGTTCCTTCCAAGTCCTTGACTTTACGTGGGCCTTCATCAGTAAGTACCCAAGTATCACCGGTCACGCAGGGATTTGTGCAGGTGACAAAATCACGGATGGGGCTACGACGTTTGGCGTTATCAATTAATAACAAACCGGGGTCGGCGGTGTCGTGGGCAAATTGAGCAATCTTATCCCAGAGGTCGTTAGCAAAGGTATCGCCCTGATCGAGCAGGCGGAAAAATTCATCGTCTAATTGCACAGAAATATTGGCATTGTGCCAGCGGCGATCGCGTTTTCCTTCTGGGCTTAAATGGGTTTCGACCCAGGCTGTCGATAGCTGGCTGTTTAATTCCCGTAACTTTTGCCGCTTCTCCGCTTCCGGCGCATCACTGACTACCAGTTGGGAGATGTCCTCCAGAATCTTTTTGGTAATCTGAGCATCGATCGTCGATTGGGTTTTGGCCTGAATAAATTCCCAAATATCTGGATGTCGCCAATCCATTGAAAACAGAAAAGCACCCCGCCGAGCCTTATTGCCAGTGGTAATTTTTTTGGAGTTCTCAGACACCATATCCAGCACTGCACAGGGGCCGAGGGCTTTACCATCCTGGAAGGGGGCCCCTTTGGGGCGGATATACCCTTTTTGTCCCTGAGAACCAATATTGATCCCCACCCCACCCCGGAATTTCGTCGTCAGAACCGCATCGGACACCAGCTTGGTAATGCTATAAATATTATCTTCAGCAGATAAAACAAAGCAGTTGAGGAGTCCCTGGGTGCCGTGGTTACAGTTGGCCAGGATTGAGCCACCGGGAACCAGCTTCATCGGCAACAGCACCGAGAGAAACTTCTCTTCCCAGTACTGCTGGAGTTCAGGGGTTGCTTCAGCGCTGGAGACAAATCGAGCAACTCGTCGGATGACTTCCGCCCAGGTCGTTTCACCGTTGATCAGGTATTTTTGCAAAACCGCCTGCTGGGATTCGCTTAGCTCGCTCAGGGGAGATGGGGAGAGCACCATGCCGGATGTATTCCTCTTTTAGCCACTACATTAACTACCACATATAGTGTCAAACTCTAGCAAAATTTACAGCTTAACGCTATTAAAAAATCTTTGGCTCATATCAGTTCCAGAGGTAGGTTAGGGTGGCGAAGCTCCGACTTGAGAATGGTGTAGGGCTTTTTGCCAGGAGTCTAAACTGCTCCTAAGCTTTGATCTTTGGCCAACTGCAGGTCATCGCTAAACCACCTATGTTAATCTAAAATATTCGCTTAAAAGGATTGGTGAGTCATGCTGGGTACTACGTTAATCCAAATTTTTCCTCTGCCTACACTGGGAGCAGCCATTGGCGAAGTGTCTGCTGGGTCCCAATTTCCCTGGGCGTTTTATGGTGTGCTGGCCCTTGGGTTTATCTCTGCGGTCACAATTGGCTCTGTCGCCTGGTATAACTCCAAGCGTCCGGCGGGCTGGGAAGGCAAAGAACGCCCCAATATTGTCCCTAAAGTTGACAAGGAACCATAGATTTACATCTTTAGCATAAGAGTTTTTTGGGGTGAACCTATTTTATTTACTGCTGCGGTCTTCCTGGCAGATCGTGCTAATGGCAGGCTTGGCCGGGCTACTGAATGGGGGAAGTACCGCTGGTTTAATTGCTCTGATCAACGGTACGCTGAGCAACTTTGATGGAACCAAAACCTGGCTGGGCTGGGGGTTCCTGATGGCAAGCATTGTTCTGCTAGCTACCCATTTTTCCTCTCAGGTCTTGCTGGTTAAGGCTTCTCAGGGCGCTATTTTCCAGATGAGGCTGCTGCTCAGTCGGCAAATTCTGGCTTCACCCTTAAGAACTCTGGAAAATATTGGCAATCCCCAACTGCTGGCCACCCTGACAGACGATATTGAAGCGGTGTCGCGCTCTTTTTCGATTCTGCCGGGGTTGTTTAATGCGATCGCCATTGTGGCCGGTTGCCTGATCTACATGGCCTGGCTGTCCTGGAGTACCTTCGGGATCATGGTGGGGTTAATTGCCTTTGGCGTGTTCAGTTATGAATTGCTGGCCGGTCGGGCCAATCGCTATCTCCGCCTAGCGCGGGAAGAACAGGATCGGCTGTTTCAGCATTTTCGCGCCCTCACCGAAGGCAATAAAGAACTGAAACTAAATCGGCAGCGCCGCAAAGCGTTTATTCGCCAGGATCTGACCGCCACAGCTTCCTCCTATCGCCAGTACAATCTGCGGGGGATGACCATTTTTGCCACTGCTGCCAGTTGGGGAGAACTGCTGCTCTTTGTCACGATCGGCTTTATTTTGTTTGCCCTGCCCCGCTTGCTCCAGTCGGAACAGTCCACCCTCTCCGGCTATGTGATCACGATCGTCTATCTGATGATGCCGATGCAGCAGGTGATTGAAGCGATTCCACTCCTGAGCAGGGCCAGTGTGGCACTGAAAAAAATTGATTCCCTCCAGCTCTCCCTAGCCGATGATTCTCTGGCTGAAGTCAAGGATGAGGAACCGGAAATCGTTCCCTGGCATAAATTAACCCTGGATCAGGTCACCCATTCCTACGCGGGGGGACAGGGGGATAGTACCTTTGTCTTTACCCTCGGGCCGATCGACCTCACCTTTAAGGCCGGCGAACTGGTGTTTATTGTGGGGGGCAATGGCAGTGGCAAATCGACCCTGGGCAAATTGATTACGGGTCTCTACACCCCAGAGTCGGGCGCAATCTATGTGGATGGGCAGGAAATTACCGAAGCGAACCGGGAATGGTATCGCCAGCACTTTTCCGTTGTTTTTGCCGACTTCTTTCTTTTCGATCGGCTGCTGGGACTGGGAAAACCCGACCTCGATGCCCGCGCCCTGGAATACCTGGAAAAACTGCGGCTGACCCACAAGGTCAATATCACTGAAGGGCACCTCTCCACCACCGCCCTCTCCACGGGGGAACGGAAACGGCTGGCCCTGTTAAATGCCTTTCTGGAAGATCGCCCCATCTACCTGTTTGACGAATGGGCGTCGGATCAAGATCCGGTATTTCGTAAATTTTTCTACACCCAAATGCTACCGGAGTTACGCAACCGGGGCAAAACGATTTTCGTCATCAGCCACGACGATCGCTATTTCACCGTTGCCGATCGGCTGATCAAGCTTGACTATGGCAAGGTGGAGTACGATAAGACAGTTTCCAACCCATAGTTTTTTTCCTGGTTTGAATGCTGCTGACTGCTCTGCAAACTGTCCTTCTCCTCGCCAGTCTGACCGCTCTCCTCTACTACCTCTGGTGTAGTCTCTGTACCTATCGGTTCTTTGCCCGTCCATCCCTTCCCCTGCCTGAGCACCCTCAACCTGTTTCAGTGCTGGTTCCTGTTTGCGGCTTGGAAGACAATGCTGAGGCTAACTGGTCAGCGCTTTGCCAGCAGGACTATGGGGCAGACTATGAAGTGCTGTTCGGGGTACGGGAAACCACCGATGCCGCCGTTCCCATCCTGAACCAACTGGTCAGCCAATTTCCGGGGCGAGCCCGTTTAATGTTCTGTGAGGAAATACGAGGAATTAATTACAAAACCAGCAGCACCTCTCAACTCCTGGAAGCCTGCCGCTTTGATTGGGTTGTGTTTGCCGATAGTGATGTCCGCGTTTTACCCCACTATCTCGCCACCGTCACCGCTCCTCTCGCCGATCCCCAGGTGGGGGCTGTAACCTGTGCCTACGTCAGCCGCACTCCCGGAGATTTAGGAGCAGCGATCGCCTCCCTCGGCCGGTGTATTGACTTTATTCCCAGTGTTTTAGTGGCACGGCAACTCTATGGCGGTTTACGTTTTGCCCTGGGAGCGACGATCGCCAGCCGTAAATCCCTGCTGAATAGCTTACCGGAGTTCAAAACCCTGGTGAATCGGGCCGGAGATGACTACCACGTGGGGCGAATCGTTGCCACTGCCGGTTATGGGGTGGAACTCTCCCAGTATCTGGTCGATATTGACATTATTCACGAACCCTTACGCCAGACCTTTCAGCGGGAATTGCGCTGGTCACGGGTCATTTTTCGTAACCGGGGTAACCAGTACTATGGTCTCGTCTTCACCTACGGTACGTTCTACAGCTTACTCTTAGTGTTAGTGACAGCGGCCCACCCCTGGGCGATCGCCCTATTTCTCCTCACCCTGACTGTTCGATTGCTTCAGGTGCTGATCAGTCTGGGTAGCCTCAACTGTTGGGGGTTACTGCCCTGGCTCTGGACCTTACCCTTGCGGGAGGGGATGAGTGTGTTGATCTGGCTACTGGGAGTATCCGGTAAACAAATCCGCTGGCGTGGCCGACAACTGGAAGTCAAACCCGGTGGATTTATTAGTGAGTCCGCGGGCCCTGAAGGAGTCATAGGAGTGAATTGATGGCAGAGTTAACCCGCAAAGAACTGATTTTAATCATTGCTGCTGTTCCCGGCGATGCAGAACTGCGGCTGGCAGGTCTGGATTTAACCGGCCTGGACTTGAGCCGTCTCTGTCTGAAGCAGGCCAATTTTTCCCACAGCAATTTACAGCAGACTAACCTGGCCCAGGCAGATTTACGGGGAGCCATTCTGGAGGAAGCGGATCTGACCGGAGCCGACCTGTTCCAGGCAAACCTGCAGAACGCCCACTTGCAGAATGCCATTCTCGATCAGGCCAATTTGTCTGGAGCGAACTTGTCTGGGGCCAGACTGGAGCAGGCCAATCTCCGCCAGGCTAATCTGCGCCAGGCCAAACTTTGGGAGACAGAATTGAAAGGGGCGAATTTGACCGGGGCCGATCTGCGGGAGAGCATGCTGGAGCGGGCAGACTTTCAAGACGTGAATTTGCAGGGAGCCAATCTGGAAGGGGCTTACTTTAAGGCCACCCGCATGCCGGATGGTTCCATTTTTGGGCTAGCCCGATAGTCCTATCCCCTTACCCTCAGGCTCTAAAATGAAAGGAGCTTTTTGATTGCTGGGCTTGCTCGGGCAGTGATGGGCTGCAACTCAATGGCCAGACCCCCGGAGAGACCATCTCCATCGAACTTCTTCAGATCCAGCTTGCTTGCCGTTGCGGGGAAAGTGGTGATGCTTACCCTGTTGCTGTTCTGCCTGGCCACTGGGGGTTGGGCCGCAATCCTTACCCCTCCCCTTGCTCTGGCTGTTACCCCCACAGTCCCCTCTTCGGCTGCGGCAGAATTAACAATAATTAATGCGGATAAACCCACGGCGAGCTACGATCCGCGAATCGCACCTTTAATCGAAAAGTTAACCCTTAATGATGCCCGGATTCGCCGCGATGCCTCCGAGGCCCTGATTGATATTGGTGCCCCGGCCCTCCCCGCCCTGATCACAGCCCTGCAAGATCCCGATCCCAATCTGCGCTGGTGTGCTGCTTCAGTGTTGGGAGACATGGGTGAAGAAGCGGTGGTGGCGATCCCAGCTCTGACCCAGGCGTTACAGGATTCTGCCAGTCAGGTGCGCCTCTATGCCACGCTGGCCCTGGGCAATCTGGGTTCCCCGGCTAAAGCCGCCATTCCTGCCCTGGTGGAGCGATTAAAAGATCCTGATCCCTATATCCGTACCTATGCGTCCTTTGCCCTACGCAAGATGGGGGTAGAGGCTAAAGTTGCGGTTCCCGCCTTGGTACAGGCCCTCCAAGATCCTAACGGTCGGGTGCGGTTGAATGCGGCCTATGCTCTGGGGGCGATCGGCACGGAAGCGGCTCCGGCCATCCCTGATCTGGTTCATGCCCTGAGTGATCCTAAACTCTACGTTCAGTATGCGGCGGCGAAAGGGTTAGGGGCGATCGCCGATAGTTTTCAGGATCAGGCCAGCCATCTCTCCACGGCCCACTTGAGGGAGGTAATCCAACAGTTTGAAGCAGTGCTAGAGTTGCTCAGCAGCCAGCCCGATGTTTTTTCGTCAACCGAACAATCCTGGATTCGCCGCCCCCTGAATGCCCTAAAAGCCGAAAAAGAAACCCGCCTGCTGGATAAGGTGTGGGACTGGTCCCTGCAACATCGCTGGGTGCTGGCGATCGCCGCCTACCTGGCCCTCTTACCGACCCTCTGGTTCCTGCTGCTCCGGTTCGCCCCCTTGTGGCTATTGCGGCTCAATGATGCCCTCAAACCCTATACCGATTTTGCCCTCCCCGTCCTGGGTATCAATGTGCCCCTGCGCTACGTACTGTTTGTGGGCTGGTTGCACTACCATCCAAGGGTTCTGGATGCCTGGGTCACCCGTCATGCAGCGGTGGTGCGAGAGCAATTTGCCCGGAAGGATACCGTCCAGGCCCGTTCCTGTTACATTCCCCTGCCCGTGGTGCTGGAGGGACGAACGATCGCTGAACTGAGCGTGAACGATTTACGCCCAACCTTTACGAAACAACGCACCTGTGTGGTGATCTGGGGGGAAGGGGGCGTGGGTAAAACCAGCCTGGCCTGTCAGATTGCCCGCTGGGCCCTGGCGGAAACGGAGAGCGATCGGCTGTACAAACATCTCAGCCTGCCGGTCCTCCTGGAAGAAGAGTTTCGCCCGGTGGAAGGTAAATCAGCCCTGCTGGAAGCGATCCGGGGGCAGTTACAGGTCTTGATCGATAGCCCGGAACCGATCTGTGCAGAATTGCTGCTGCGGTTACTGCGTAAACGGCGGCTACTGGTGATAGTTGATCATTTATCGGAAATGCCCACGCCCACCAGAGAAACAATTCAACCAGAGTCCCCGGACTTTCCCATCAATGCCCTGGTGATCACCTCCCGGCTGGAAGAATCCCTGGGACGGGTCACCAAAACAGTACTCAAACCCCTGCGGCTGGAAGCGAATAAACTATCCTCCTTCATGGAAGCCTATTTGATGCAACGGGGACAGCGGCAATCCTTTACCGATCCAGAATTCTTTGAAGCCTGTCAACGCCTCTCCCTGATGGTGGGGGAACGGCAGATTACCGTCTTGCTGGCTAAACTCTACGCAGAGCAGTTGATTGCCCGGCGGTTGCAGTCCAGGATAGAGGAGCAATTACCCGATAGCCTGCCCAGTTTAATGTTGGGTTATCTGAATGAATTGAACCGGGATGTGACGGTTGAAAAACGAGAGGATCGGTTGGTGCATCGAGATGCCAAAGCGATCGCCTGGGCCTGTTTACAAACCAGCTATCAACCGATACCTACAAAACGCAGCGATGCTCTGGCCGTCCTCACCACCATTGCAGCGGAAGACACAGAAGCCCGCCTGGATTATCTGGAGCACCGCTTACATCTGATCCAAACCGTGGGAGCGGCCCAGGATCAACTGCGGTTCAGCTTAGATCCTTTGGCAGAATATTTAGCCAGCCTCTATCTGGTGGACCTGTATGGCACCAACGAAGGCAAGTGGCGATCGACAGTGCTAAAAAAAGCAGAGGAAGCCGTCAAAGCCGGGCAGCAGGAAGCGATTAAAGGATTTCTGTTAGCTCTGGGGGATTGCTACCTCTGGCAGAATCGCAGCGCCAAAGCAACGGATTTTGTCCCCCAACGCCTCAGTAAACTGGCCGGTTACCCCGACACTGATCCTGCCCCCTTTTCGGTAGCACCCCTGCTATGAGTTCATTGATCCTGCTCTACTGGGGAATTCTTCTGCTCATGCTGGTGGGCGTGGTTGGGGCCGTTGTGCCTGGCATTCCTGGCAGCAGTTTGATTTTAGTGGGAGCCATTATCTGGGGACTGGTGCAGGGATTTAGCACCATGCTCTGGCCTCTGGGGGTGGTGATCCTGGTTTTTATCCTCAACACAGGCATCGAGTTTTTGTCCACCTACTGGGGAGCGCGGCGGGTGGGGGCCAGCAGTTGGAGTCAGATCGGGGCGATCGTGGGCATGGTAATCGGTGTCCTGGGATTATTACCCGCATTGCCCTTTGGCGGCCCCTTGCTGGGACTGTTGCTCGGCCCTGTGCTGGGAGCCTTTGTAGGTGAATTTCTTTACCGGCGGGAACTACAACTCTCTGCCCGTACCGTTCAGTCCGCTAAGGCCAGCCTGGGGGTCGTCGTCGGCTCATTGATTGGCAACGTGCTGGAGGGGCTGCTGGCCCTGGGGTCTGTAATTTTCTTTATTTTCGCTACCTGGCCTTCGGTCTATGGCGGTTAAAGGCAGTAGCGGCCAGGGGGGGAGACAGTGGTTGGGAGGGTTAACCCACTTTCCCCACTTTTACCAGTTGAGGGGGAAGTCAATCCCACTTTTCTTACCTATAGCAACTGCTAATGTGCCTTGACCTGTTAGGATTTTTTCTAACCATCACTGTATATTGATCTAATTCTATAGCTCAGCAGCAGGTCCCCATAGGCAAAGATAATGGCTAAAGTTCTCCTGGTTGAAGATGAGGCGGTCACTGCCTGGAATATTGAGTGCATCCTGAAAGAAGCCAAGCACGATGTGGTGGTCGTTAAATCTGCCGATGAAGCTGTAGTCCAGGCTGCTGCCAATAGTCCCCAACTGGTTTTAATGGATATTTACCTTGAAGAAGGTGGAGATGGCATTAAAGCTGCCGAAGAAATTTACCGTCGCTTCAATATTCCCATCATTTATCTCACGGGCTATTCCGACCAGGTGACCTTAAAACGGGCCCTGAACTCCCATCCCTATGGTTATCTGATCAAGCCTGTTCTGGATATGCAACTCTATACCTCTGTGGAGATGGCCCTGCAACAGCATCAGGCTGATACTCAGCAGCAGTTAGTTTCTAACCTTTATGCCCAACTGCACCAGCATGAAGTCGTGGAGGCAGAACTACGCCGAACGCTACAGCAGAAAGAAACACTGCTCAAGGAAGTGCAGCATCGGATTAAGAATAATTTGCAATTCATCGCCAGTTTACTGCGGCTGCAATCTCACCATAGTGCTGACCCCAGCGTTAATCTGATTCTGCAAACAGTTGAACATCGGCTGACCAGCATGGCCCTGGTGCATGAGTATTTGGATTTATACGGCTCCAGCAATAAAATAAAGGTCGAACTGAGTAGCTATATTCGTTCTCTCTGTCACCATATCTATAACAGCCTTAATCCTGACCCGGAACAGATTCATTGCCACCACTTAATTAGCTCTGGGATTACGACTACGGTTAAACGGGCCATTGCCTGTGGCTTGATTGTCAATGAATTGATCACAAATGCGTTCAAACATGGCTTTCAGGGGGGTAAGCTGGGCGGGGACTTAACCGTCACACTGTCCCAACAAACGAACGGAGAGATCACCCTATCCGTTGCCAATACAGGGATGCCTTTACCCACACCACTGTCGATCGAGGATGAATCCTCTCTGGGTCTGAAGTTAATGGCGTTGCTAGCGGAAGATTTAGCCACAACCCTGGAGGTTAAGACTGAACCCCGGACCTGTTTTAGCTTTACGTTTGCTCCCTGAGAAACTTAACCTGTCCACTTCTCTACACCCATCTACAGGCTCAGAAGCTACCTTACCCTGTGCGTTCGCAGTAATGGTATGCCCCCACCTCCAGGGTTCAACCTGCAGACCCATTCAGTTCGACGTTTTCGATCGCAGTCCACCCTTTAGGCAGGGGTGAGCAGCAGCAGGTGTTGGTGCAGGAGCGATCGCAGGTTACCCAGATCTAGCCCCGTTTCTGCCAGCAGTTCAGCCACCGATCGCCGTCCATCACAGGCTTGCAGAAAGGCAAACTCCACCTCGGAGAGTTGGACAATTTCATAGTTGTAATTGAACAAATGCTGGCTGGGCCAACCCTCCAGACAGGGATGCACCTCTGGAATCGCATTCACTAAAACGTTATCAACAGACCAGTCAAAGCGGGGCAGGGGCGGACGGGTGAGAAAGAATTCGTAATGGGCGATCGCTTCGGGATCTAAAAGTTCAATCAGGCGATAACGTTGTGGCTCAGTTAACTGATGGGCCCGTTGCACCAGAGCGGGAGCCTTAGCCAGGAGACGCTCTAACTGCCAGGTCTGGGGATTGGAAAAACCAACAAATTCCAGCCCAGAAGCTGCAATCAGTTCAAACAGGGAATCGATCGTGTAATCAACTTCACGGGGATGCACATACATATCCGCAAAACATTCATCCCGTTGATTTTCCAATGACCAGCGCTGCTGTTCCCGCAGTTTGAGGCGATTGTTATCTGGTAGCGCAGCAAAAATCTGTCTGCCCACCTGCACCCCATCGGTATAGTCTCCCCGCTGCTCCCCCTGGATCAGGGCGATCGCCTCCTGCATCAGCTTGATTTCCCAGCGCCCCAGTTCACCATAGACAAAAATGTGCATTAACCCACCGGGAGCCAGTTTTTTGGCTAAAGCCTGGATGCCAGCGATCGGATCGCTCAAATGGTGCAGAACCCCAACACAGTTGATCAGCTCGAACTCCCCCGCCAGTTGATCCACATCCACCAGGCTGAGGTGATGAAACTGCACATTTGTGGCCCCGGATTTCTGACAGCGGGTCTGAGCCACCGACAACGCCTTCGCACTGAGATCGATCGCCGTGATCTGGGCTTGGGGATTGAGATGGCAAAGGTACTCCGTCCCCACTCCTGTACCACACCCCGCATCCAGAATTCGCACCTTGTCCTGGGCTGGTTTACGTCCCGTACAAAAACTGTAGGCCGCCTGCCAGTGCCATCGCCAGTTATAGCCGGGAGGGGGTTCATCTAAGAGCGGTTCCGGCGGAAATGGATAGGTATCATACAGGCGTTGAACAGCAGCAGTAATATCCACAGGTCTTATCTCAACTTCAGAATTGAAAACTGGCCAAACTAAGGCTCAATTCCTAATTGTCGCAGTCTTTCGGCCAGAGCTTCCGCCCGTTGGTGTTCCTGTTCAGCTCTCTGGCGTTCCTGTTCTAGCCGTTCTTCCGACCAGAGCAATAATTCCCCTTCCGCATTCCACCAGCGCAACCAGTTGCCCGTTCTGCCTTCATGCTGTCCGCTCCACATGCCCAGAAATAGCTCTAAACCAGGAATCCAGTAACGCCCCTCCAGGTTGGGTTCTTGCAGTTGATAGCGATCGGCGGTGAGGCGATAAACTTCCAGATGGTTGGTTTCCGGTTGAAAAATTACATAGGTGGGCACCTGGATCACCTGCTCATAAAAGAACCACTTGCCAATCCGCTGGGTAAATTCGACTGAATATTCATCACCATAGGTTTCCGACAAAAATTCCATCACCACTGTCGGCACCGGGCCTTCGGCGTGAGGCGTATAACTGCGGCGGGGATAGGACTTTTGCCAGGGTTGCACAGGACGGACATACATCCAGTCGGGGGCTTTGCAGATCATCCGCCCATTAATTTCAGCGCAGAGGGCAAAGTTAGTGGTGATCAGGGTTTGTTCAATCAGGTGGGGAAAAGCCGTCAGGGGTTGGCGTAACGCTGCGGCGAGGGGATGCTGATCTTCATTTTCCACAGGATCATCCGGCAGGATAAAGTCATCGGGCAGCAACAGCCAGCGAATTGTTAGATGTGTATCGGAGGAGGAGATTGCAACCATAAATTTCAAACCGACCTTGATAGTTAGGTACAGTTGTCAGGTTTACTCAAGCTTATTTTTATTAGTTTAAGCAATCCCTTGTCTGATCTGAATTCACTATTTTGTAAATCAACAAATAGCTCACCCAGGCATGTCTTAAATCTGTTCGGACATTCAACCAATCAAACCGGACAATGCTCCAACTCATCTGGGCAAGCAACCGATCGAATTGGACATCTATTCCACCCTATCGGGGATACCAACGACTCGTCCGGGGACACCAACGACTCATCCGGGGAAGCAAACGGCTCGTCCGGGGACACCAACGGCTCATCCGGGGACACCAACGACTCATCCGGGGAGAAGAACGACTCGTCCGGGGACACCAACGACTCATCCGGGGAGAAGAACGACTCATCAATTCTCAAAAATATTGATCTGGAGAGGTGCAAAAATGAGAGAAACGGCTGGAGGGAGAGAGCAATGGTCGCGATCGTCAAGAGCCTGACCCTGGAGGAATTCTTAGAACTGCCAGAAACGAAACCCGCCTCAGAATTTATTAACGGAGAGGTGATGCAAAAACCCATGCCCCAGGGAAAACACAGCCGTCTGCAATTTAAGCTCTGCAACATCATCGCTGCGGTGACTGAAGAAACGAAGATTGCTGGTGTCTTTCCAGAATTGCGTTGCACCTTTGGCGGAGCATCTATTGTTCCTGATGTTGCGATCGTTCGATGGGACAGAATTCCGCGAGAAGGATCGGGTCAGGTGGCAAATCGGTTTAATCTTCATCCCGACTGGGCAATTGAAATCCTTTCTCCCGACCAGAGTTCCACCAAAGTATTGGGTAATCTGTTGCATTGTGCGACCCATGGAACTGAACTGGGATGGTTAATCGATCCAGCAGAAGCAAGCATTCTTGTGGTCTTTACTGATCAACGGGTGCAGATCCTCAGCGGTAATGCTTCCCTGCCCATTCTCCAGGACATCCCCCTATCTCTAACCGTGGATCAGGTGTTTAGCTGGTTGACTTTATAACTGACCAACGCTTACAGGTGGCTGGTGCAAGAATGAGAGAAACGGCTGGAGGGAGAGAGCAATGGTAGCGATCGTCAAAACCCTGACCCTGGAGGAATTCTTAGAACTGCCAGAAACAAAACCCGCCTCAGAATTTATCAATGGAGAGGTGATTCAAAAACCCATGCCCCAGGGAGAACACAGTACGCTTCAGGGCGAATTATGCAATCACATTAATCAAGTAACAAAGTCTGCAAAAATTGCCTATGCCTTTCCAGAGTTGCGTTGCTCGTTTGGTAGTAATGTCATTGTTCCCGATGTAGCAGTCTTTCGGTGGCACAGAATTCCCCGCCAACCCTCTGGCCGCATTGCCAATCGGTTTAATCTTCAGCCTGATTGGGCGATCGAGATCCTGTCACCGGATCAGAGCCATGCCAAACTCCTCGCCAAGCTGCTCTTCTGCTCTGAACAGGGAACAGAATTGGGCTGGTTAATTGATCCAGCAGAAGCAAGCGTTCTTGTTGTCTTGACTGATCAACGGGTGCAGATCCTCAGCGGCAATGCTTCCCTGCCCATTCTCCAGGGCATCCCCCTATCTCTGACCGTGGATCAGGTATTTAACTGGTTAAGTTTATAGGGTTCAACGCTGCAAACTGAGTGTAAGAATGAGAGATACCGGAGGGATAAGAGAGCAATGGTAGCGATCGTCAAAATCCTGGCCCTGGAGGAATTTTTACAGCTTCCAGACACCAAACTTGCCCCAAAATTTATTAGACACAATTTATGATCATGCTTCTTAAACCATCTACCCTGATTCCCAAAGGCTTGCGGGTGGAACAGATTGGTCCTCTCACTCTGTTTAAGTTTACCGAGGAACTGGGCGATCGCATGCAGTTCTTACTCGAAAAAATGAAAAATGACGGCTTAACTTCAGAAGAGGCCCTTGAACTGGAAGCGATCGGCGAACTTGATGAAATATTTAGCTACATCAATGCTGTTACTGCTGCCAGGGCATATCCTCATTCCTGAATGGTTATTCCTAAACCTCTCTTTGACACCGTTCGACAACGTGCCAAATTTCGTTGCGAATACTGTCACTATCCTGAATTACTTAGCTCTGCACCTCTTTCCATTGATCACCTCCAACCTCAATCTTTGGGCGGCAGTGATGCACTAGACAACCTTGCCCTTGCCTGCCGTCGCTGTAATGAAAGGCGTTATAACTTCACGACTGGCTTAGATCCTGAAACTGGTGTAGAAGTTCCACTCTTTAATCCTCGTCAGCAGCTATGGTCTGATCATTTTGTTTGGTCGGCAGATGCCTTAAGGATTATAGGTATAACTCCCTGGGGGCGTGCCACTTGTAATCGCTTGGATTTGAATGATGAACGCCGGGATGTCCCTTTCATTCAAAATGCTCGACAGCAATGGGTAGCTGCTAAACTTCATCCACCTGCTGATGATCCATATCAATAATTATTGTTCAAATTTTTGATGTCCTTTCAGACTTCATCAGTAGCGAATGCGGGGGTCAATGTAGGCGTTGAGAATATCGATCCCAATACTGGCCAGCACCACAATCACGGCAAAGAAAATCACAATGCCCTGGACTGTTGGATAATCCCGCAGGGCGATCGCCTCATACAAACGGTTACCCAGGCCAGGCCAGGAAAAGGTTACTTCCGTCAGAATTGCCCCGCCCAACAGTGAAGCCAGGGTTAAACCCAACACGGTGATCACCGGAATTAAGGCATTTTTGAGGGCATGGTTGATCAGAATCTTACGTTCGGGAATGCCTCTGGCCCGGGCCGCTTCCACATAATCCGCCTGCAGGGTTTGCTTCAAATTTACCCGCACAATCCGCTCAAAGATACCACTCAACACCAGAGCCAGGGAAAAGGCCGGCAGGGCCAGGTAATGCAAACTGATCAGCAGTTGTTGGCCATTGCCACTGAACAAGCTGTCGAGGGTATACAGGCCACTTGGTCCTTCCGGCGGAGATAGGGTAACGGGATAACGGGTGCCGAGGGGAAACCAGCCCAACTGTACAGAAAAGACCAGTTGCAAGAGCATCCCCAGCCAGAATAGTGGAATGGCGTAGGTGATGATGCCAAATAAGCGTCCCCCTGCATCCAGAGCCGTACCGGGCCGAGAGGCGGAAAGAATGCCCACCCCAATCCCCAGCAGTAGAGCGATCGCCAGACTATAAATGGCCAGTTCCGCCGTTGCCGGGAAGTACTCACTAATAATTTTCCAGACCGATTGCCCCTGGCTGGTGAGGGAATTGCCCAGATCAAGATGGAACAGACCACCCAGATAATTCAGATATTGCTTCCAGAGTGGGAAGTTTAAGCCCAACTGTTCCCGCATCGCCATCTTTACACTGGCCGGTGCTTTGGGCCCCAGAATGGCATCCACCGGATCACCGGGAGTAGCTCGCAGTAAAAGAAAGACCAGGGTGACGATCGTCCAGAGCATCAGGGGAGCGAGGAGCAATCTGACTAAAATATAGGCTTGCAGGGCGCGGGCACGGGACATGGTTAGAACTAAGCTGACAACGTTTGGGGGACTATCTTAATCGCTTAATCGGCATAAGTTTAAGTCAATCAACAGCATAGCCCCAGTTGTTATCGGGTTGATGCCCCTGGCTAATTCAACAATAGGACGGACTTAACTGGACGCTGGACTGGCTCACCGCTGGCATTCAGTTTACCGAAATGGGTTTGGCCCTGATAGTAAAACGAAGCTGAACTGCCGCCATCCAGATTCATGCCTTTGACCACTCCCAGGCTTTGCATAAATTGGGCCAGTTCCGGTAATGATAAGCCCCCCGGTTGATTTGAATCCGGCCGTTCCGCCACCATCAGCCAGACCAGACTGCCATCTGCTTTCAGTCCGATCGCCGATCGTGCATTGGGATAAAGGCTACCGAGGGAATCACGGGTGATCGTTTCTCCGCTATACGCAATAAAGCCTTCCTGTACAGAGGTATTTTGGGGTAACAGTTGTGGGCCCGCTCCCAGTGCCATCAACAGTTCACAACCGGGGGGAATGGGTTTGTCGTGACGGCTAATCTCATAGCGGATCTGGCCAGCACAGCGATAGCTCCGCAGTTCAGAACGGTTCAGAATCAGGGGCAGGTAGGGGGTGAGATCAGGATTCTGGATCAGCCGTTCATTATCCTGGGGATTGGCCACCTGTTTTCCCGCCAACACGATATGGGAGGTGGATTTGCTATTCACAGGATCAAAAAAACCACCATTTAGAACCGCGATGGCCTGGTGCTGCTGGGCAAAGGTGGCTAGGGGTTGGACATCCGGGGCGATCGCCGCTGTCACCTCATAATTACTGCCCGCCGGAATCACCAGGGTATGTATCTTGCTGTGAGGGAAGGAATAAACCTTGTACTGCAGGGGTTGAGGGGGCGTTGGAGCAACAGGGGCAAAACTAGCGATCGTCGAGGTGTGGGTACAGGCAGTGGTGGAGCCAATCAAACCTAAACCAATCACCAGAGGTAATCCCAGGGAAAAACAGCGTTTCATCGTAACCGTTCAGAGGGTGCGATCTTGAATTGGTAACAAAGAGGGTGCTGGTAGACCTGATTAGTATACAAAGTCCTAAATTTGGGTAGGGTTTGTAGGCTAGAGAGCCTAATTTCACGATAGTCTTACCCTTTCCAGACTTACGACTTTGGGTACTAGAACGGCTCAAACAACGGGAAGGGGTTCCATCATCCTGCTACCCTAACAGCTACCCCTGGTTTTCTCAATTAAATTTTGTCAACTCCTTGAACAGTTACGATCAGGGCAAGGAATCAAGTTGAATAAGAGGGAAATTGAGCAGGTTCGGAGGTGACTTCACCCAGTTCAGAGGTGGCTTGACTTAGCTCAGAGATAGCTTTACCCAGTTCAGAGATAGCTTTACCCAGTTCGGAGGTGAGTTAATTCAGTTACAGAGGTGGCTTTACCCAGTTCGGAGGTGAGTTAATTCAGTTACAGAGGTGGCTTCACCCAGTTCAGAGGTGGCTTCACCCAGTTCAGAGGTGGCTTGACTTAGCTCAGAGATAGCTTCACCCAGTGCGGAGGTGAGTTAATTCAGTTACAGAGATAGCTTCACCCAGTTTAGAGGTAGCTTCACCCAGTGCAGAGGTGGCTTTACTCAGTGCAGAGGTGAATTTACCACCAGATGAACTTTCTGATTTGAAGCGTTTAATTTGCGGTCAGGGCGTTTAGGATTTATCAGAGATTTGGGTCTAAAACCCCGTCGTTTAGGACGGCTTTATGTGGACTATGCTAATATAAGAGTATGATTGTACTAGAGTTCAAGGCAACAACGCTGCGAGAAATATCCTAAGTCGAGGGTTGGCTACGGTGGGGCACACTGGAAGCTACGGACTTGATCCGTGCAACGCTTGGGGAGAAGACACCTCTACTCTGGTTGGAGTAATCCTGCCAGGGCAAGTGACTTCGTAGAGCCAAGAATCCCTGTCCTTTAGGACGGCGGAGTGTCAACAATTAGAGAGTTCCGGTCAGTATCGTTTGTGTCCACCCAATCAGCAGGGCCGCTACTGGATTGCTCAGATGAATCTATTCTTGGGAACCTGGGAGGGGAGTCGGCAAAATCGTACTGGGTACTGGTTGCGCTGGTGGGATGAGCGGGGAAACTTGCTGCTGTGGGGGTCAGAACGATCGGAACGCTTAGCTGCCCAATTAAAAGCTGCTGGCATTGAACCAGAAATTTAATTCTTCTCTATCTCACAACGGAAATCTCAGTCCTGGCCATGAATGTTAAAGATCCCCGTCGCCAGAAGCAGTTAGAAAGGTTGATTGACCGTTTGGGTCTGGTGAATCCCCCCCCCATTCGTTGGGATCTATTAGATCTGGCCCTCACCCATCCCACCTTTTCACCCCAGGCTAATTACGAACAACTGGAATTTTTTGGCGATGCCGTGGCCCGTCTGGCCGTAGCCCAGTTTCTCCGTCAAACCTATCCCGATCGTTCCGTGGGAGAATGGACGGCAATTCGTTCCGTGCTGGTCAGCGATCGCACTCTAGCCACCATTGGCGATAGTTACGGTTTAGAGCGCTTTTTACTGATGGGAAGCAGTGCCGCCGCCGATGCCAGTGGACAAACCTCCCGCCTGGCGGATGCCATGGAAGCATTGTTAGCAGCCCTGTATCTGAGTACATCAGACTTTCGCTTGATTTATCCCTGGCTCGATCGCCACTGGCAACCCCTGGCAGAAGCTATTCTCAACGATCCCGCCCATCAAAATTACAAAGCTGCTCTGCAAACCTGGACGCAAGCGACCTCCCACACGTTACCAGAATATCGGGTGCAAGAAATCCAGCAGGCTTCTCCAGAGGAACGGTTTCAAGCAGAAGTCTGGGTGCAGGGAGTCTTACTGGGCCAGGGTACGGGGCGATCGATCAAAGCTGCTGAAAAAGCCGCTGCCCAGGTTGCCTACCTCTCCTTACCTCCCCTACCTGAACGTTAGGCTTAATAGTAGCCAATCTGAGGGAATAACCAACCCTCCACCCTGTCAAGGTTACAACTTTTATCTCAGATTCAATTTATTAGGCAGAGGTAATGAACGATGACGATGCTGCAATTGGCTCAGGGGTACGCAACCTCACCACCCAAAATCCATACCGCTGAAGAGTACCTGGCTTTAGAGGTGGAGTCGATCGATCGCCATGAATTTCGTGATGGAGAAATTGTGCTGATGACGGGCGGAACACCTGAACACAATGAGTTGATCCGGGCATTAACTGTACTGCTCAGTTTATCGCTAAGGGGGCAAGCCTATCAGGTATTCGTGGCTGATCAACGGCTGTGGATTCCAGACCGCAATCTTTATACTTATCCTGATGTGATGATAACTCCCCGACCAATCGCACTGCAGCCTGGACGCAAAGACACAGTGATCAACCCAATTTTAATTGCTGAGGTATTGTCTGATTCAACCCGTGCCTATGACCGAGATAAGAAGTTTGCCGCCTATCGAACGATCCCCTCGTTTCAAGAGTATTTACTGATCGATCAGGATCAACCCCATGTCGAGCAGTTTGTGAAACAAAGTCCAAATCAATGGTTATTTACAGAATATGACGGGCTGGAAGCGCAGGTACAACTGGCAACGATTGAGGTTGAAATTGCCCTGGTTGATCTGTACGCAAACATTAGTTTGTCTGACGAGTCAATTTCAGAGGGGACTGACAATTAATGATGATCAGCGAGCAACATGGGGGCAGCATGGGTAGGGACAACGCAGGTTTCATTGTACGGGATGCTTAGAGGGTTGGTTGTATATCCGCCTGGTAAAGTCAGGCAATTGAATAGATCGAAATTTCCCTACTGGGCGGCTGTCAGACCGTTCACATTCTAGAAAGCACCATTTGTTATGGATGCGATGACAGGGTTTGCAATCTCCCCCCTCCTCAGTGCCTGGATTGCTCGGCGCACTAGCTAGCTCACTATCTGCAAACCAGGCAAAATCATCAGCATCATTTTGATCAAACTGAATCCTGGGACGGTTCTTAATCCCCCATGCCTTCTCGCAGTTGCCGTCACAGGCAAGGATCATTACTTGCTTATAAACCTTGATGCGGGAAACAATCAGGTTTTGATTAGCTGCTGTGGTCATACGGTCGTGTTATGGGAGTGATGATTTTTCAGCGTGACTAGACACTCTCCGCATAGCAGGGATCTGAGCCACTCTGGTTTAAACGTACCCATGCCCAGGGCAAGTTTGGTCTGGAGTGCTTGTTTCTCTATGAATGCCCCATCAGTGCTGCGATCGAGAAAATACTACCAATCCGGTAAACATCTGCGGTAGGATGTTAAGAAAGTTTGCATTAATCTGAGTTAATCTCTCAGCCAGTTCTGCCCTGCTATGCCCTGCATCATTAATCGCCGCGATGAATTTTCGGCTAGTCACCGCTACTGGATCCCAGAGTGGTCAGAAGCCAAAAATCTGCACTGCTTCGGAGCCTGCACTCGTTTCCCCGGCCATGGTCATAACTATGTTCTCTACGTTTCCATGCTTGGGGAACTGGATGAGTATGGCATGGTGTTAAATCTCTCTGAGGTTAAGCACACCATCCGGCGGGAAGTCACCCAGCAGCTCAATTTCTCCTATCTGAACGATGTCTGGCCTGAACTCCAACAAACCTTACCGACAACTGAAAACTTAGCACGGGTGATCTGGCAACGGCTCGCCCCCCACCTCCCCCTGGTTCGGATTCAACTGTTTGAACACCCCCGTCTCTGGGCTGATTACGAAGGAAATGGTATGGAAGCTTTCTTATCTGTGAGCACCCACTTTAGTGCTGCCCATCGTCTTGCCCGTCCTGATCTGAGCTATGAAGAAAACTGCCAGATCTACGGTAAGTGCGCCCGTCCCCACGGTCATGGCCATAACTACCACCTGGAAGTAACCGTAAAGGGAGAAATTGATCCGCGCACAGGCATGATTGTGGATCTCGTTGCCCTGGAAAAGGCGATCGATGACCATGTCACCGAACCTTTTGACCACACGTTTTTGAACAAAGATATTCCCTACTTTGCCGAAGTTGTCCCCACAGCCGAAAATATTGCCGTCCATATCCGCGATTTACTGCAGCAGCCCATCCGTGAACTGGGGGCTAAACTCCATCGGGTCAAGTTGATCGAAAGCCCAAATAACTCCTGTGAAGTCTTCTGCCAGGATGAGGTTGAGGACACTTTAGCGACAGAAGTGCAGCAGTTTATTGGTCAGCAGGTTCTGTCGGTGTAGGCCCAATCAGAGGACACTAATGACTTTATCGGCAGGGGCCAGTTTTAACTGGACTGCAAATTTTACATACGACTGAGGGCAGCAATCTTGGCCAGTTTATCCTTTTCTAAGCTGGCAATTTCATCCAGATTTAACCAGCCCTCTTTAATCAGATTGGCCAGAATAAAGATCATGGCAGGGTAGTTGTCATCGTATTTGCCATCAATTTCGTGTCGTCTGGCACTTAAAAAGTCATGTAGCTGCCAGAGTTGCTCCAGTTCTACCAATTTATTGGCACGATCGCGAACCTCAGATAACAAGGCGTTAATTTCGCGCTGACATGCTTTCTGACATGCTTTCTGGGCAGTTTCTTGCTCTATGGTTGACCAACTGCTCTCTATCTGATTCATTGCTCCTCGTACAGTTTTACCTTTAATGTTTATAAACTTTTATGAATCTTATCATATTTTTTTAACCCTTTTCTCATCTGGGTAAGGGCGCAATTGCAGAATTAGCTAAAAATCCAAAAAATAAAACCCTCCGAAGAGGGTTCGAGTGTATTGCTGTCCCAGGGGGTGGGGGACACTCAGCGGCGCACCTGAGGAGTTAACGAGCCAGGTTCAGCAGTTCTCTGGGGGAAGCCAGCAGGTCAATGGCTACAAAGAAAATTTTGCCCTGAGGATCTAGCAGAAAACGCCAGGACATATTCATGCCGACATTGGCCCCAAACCAGGGAGTTTGCACTTTACCAGTGACTTTGATTTGGGTGTAACCATCGTCTGTGGGTTCGGATACCCCCCGTTCCGGGAGCAGGTTGAGATTCTGGCATTCTTCCTTAAAGAAGCGCATAATCGCATCTTTACCAACAATCGGTTTCTGAAAGGGGGGCTGCAGGGCTCCATCGGCACAGAATAGCTGGATCAGTGCCTCAAAGTCGTTGGCATTGAGGTAATCCATATAATTCAGTACGGTAAGATTATCTACGCCTTCAATCTTGACCTGGTCCCGTTCCGCCATACTTTTAGGTACAACAACAGGTTCAGTAACACGGTTATTTTTGCCGGAAGTGTAGCCCATGTCTACAACGCAATTACGCAATACGGTAATCTGTTGCCCTGGATCGAGGTCACGTATAGACTGCAAAATAGCTGTGGCGTTAGCAGAAAGTTTGTAACCAGTGGGAATGGGGGCAATTAAACCCTGCTCCATACCTTTGCCCAGTTCAAACCAGAACCCCAGTTTGATGTTGGCACTCCAGGTTCCATAAATGCGTCCGATCGGTGTGTCTGCCTGGTTGGCTAGATCGCACATCACTTGAGCCTGCTCACGAAAAGACAGCTTGCGAATCTGGTTGAGCGTTTCTTCTGCCAGAGCCATACTTGCCGCTCCCGGTGCAGCGATCGTTAGGGTTTTACCTAACTCAAGGTAGGCGAACCAGATTAAGGCCAGCTGGTCTTCAGCATTGAGTTGATTGAAGCGGGCGAGCGTTGCAGGCACAGCATCTGCAGACAGTGTACCGGGAAAAATCCCCCTTGCTGAGTCAATTGTAAATGGCATAACAGATCCACCTTGCAAGTTTGCAGTGATTTAACCGAGGTAGCTTAACTAGATAGGAGTACAGGAACTTCCGATAACATCAAATTAACATGAATTCTGAGCATTATTTAAAGAACTGTAAAGGAACTCAATCCCTGGTGTCTAGCATCAGAACAGATTTCGCCGTGTTCCCGTTAAAGTAATACATATGAGCTACGAGCCGCTCCACCATAAATACCGGCCCCAGAAGTTTGCTGACCTGGTGGGCCAAGCTGCGATCGCCACAACGCTGACCAATGCCATTAACCAGGAAAAAATTGCTCCCGCCTACCTGTTCACGGGGCCGAGAGGGACGGGTAAAACTTCCAGTGCCAGGATTTTAGCTAAATCCCTCAACTGCCTGCAAAGCGAAAAACCGACTCCCTACCCCTGTGGGACCTGCGAAGCCTGCCGGACGATCGCCCAGGGTGTGGCCTTAGATGTAATTGAAATTGATGCTGCCAGTAACACGGGGGTCGATAATATCCGTGAACTAATTGAAAAAGCCCAGTTTGCCCCCGTCCAGTGCCGCTACAAAGTCTATGTGATTGATGAGTGCTTGACTGGCGATAGTTTAATTCTCACCTGCGAAGGACTGGTCAGAATTGATGATCCTGCCATTAAGGGAAAACAGGTTCTCAGTTACAATGATTTATCTGACAGATGGGAGTATAAAAAAGTTGTGCGCTGGCTCGATCGGGGTGAAAAACCAACTCTGATCATCAAAACAACTCATTATGAAATTCGCTGTACCTCTAACCACTTAATCAGAACTGCTCAAGGATGGATACCGGCAGGACAATTACAACTGGGGATGAAAATCCTCTCCCCTTCTCCCCTGTTAGGCTCTACAGCCTTGAAGAAAAACTGGCCTACCTGGAGCAATACAGACCCATCTGTGCCTGTGGGTGTGGAGAACGACTGGACTTGCCGCTCAGTCTTATCAAGAAAACCAGTGTGGAGTACGTCAGAACACATTGGCAGAACCATCCCAACAAACCCAGGCATTTTCAACGTCATAGCGCCAGTCGAGAAGCAAGGATGGCTGAACTTGAACCGATCTGGCCTCTCTGTGCCTGTGGGTGTGGAGAACGGCTCATCATTCCAGAATCCTATCTCCAGAACTGTGCCAGTCAGGCCACTATTCAGAAATACTGGCGCACCTACCCCTATCGGAAAAATCACAAGGTCAAAAGTCTTGTCCTCAGTCACGCCGATAAACTGGCTATTCTGGAACCTCTTAGGCCAGAGTGCGCCTGCGGTTGCGGAGAACGATTGGATATTCCCACTATTGTTAAAACCACCAATCCTCCAACAATTCAGACCTACTGGGAAAAACATCCAACCAAAGCAAATCACCACAGGATTGCTAGCCAGACTGAACGATGGAGCGAACTTGAACCGCTTAGACCAGACTGTGCCTGTGGTTGCGGAGAACGATTGGACATTCCCCCACATATGCTGGCTAAGTCACCCCCAGCTACCATTGCAGGAGTTACTAAGCACTGGAAATCTCACCCCTACAAGAAAGGGCACGGAATCTGGAACTACCGAACAGAAAAATATCTCGCTAACGCCGGACAATTATCGCCAGAAACTCTGGGACTTATCTACGGCACCTTACTGGGGGATTGCTCCATTACTTTTCCCAATCAACACAGCCGCTTTCCCAGACTGGCATGGAGCCACAGCGAAAAACAACGAGAATGGTCAGACTATAAAGCCGAGCGGTTACACCAGTTACGTCCCCATCTCTGGACAGCACCCAATCAAGGCTATAGCTCAGGCCGTCTGTCCGTTCTCTGTAGTACCGCCTGTCATCCCCAATTGCGAGAAGTCTTTGAGATTGTCAGACCTGAAAAGCATCAAAAGACCATTTCACGAGATTGGCTGGAGCGGGTTACATCTGAAGGGTTGGCCTGGTGGTACATGGATGATGGATCACTCAGTATCACCGCATCAGGATCTCCGTCTATCCAACTTCATACTGAAGGATTTTCTGCTGAAGAAAACCAGCTTATTGCCGACTGGCTTACTGAATTGGGCTATCCAGCCAGAAGTTTCAGGGTTAAAACCGGCAGAGGCAAGGTTTACTATTATGTCAAACTGGGAGCAGAAACAAGTAGAAAATGGTTGGCAGCTCTCAAACAATATTCCATCCCTGCAATGGCTTACAAATTTAGAGAGCATTGAGTCAATTTATATAGGACAAACTGAAAGAGTTTATGACCTTGAAGTAGAAGATAATCATAACTTTGTTGCCAATGGACTGCTGACCCATAATTGCCACATGCTTAGTGGTTCCGCATTTAATGCTTTATTAAAGACCTTGGAAGAACCGCCGAAGCGAGTTGTTTTTGTCCTGGCTACCACCGACCCCCAACGAGTATTACCAACGATTATTTCCCGCTGTCAACGGTTCGATTATCGCCGCATTCCCTTAGCGGACATGGTGCAGCATCTCAGCACGATCGCCGAGAAAGAAGGGATTGATATTGCCGCCGATGCCCTGACTTTAGTGGCCCAGATTGCCCAGGGTGGACTCCGGGATGCCGAAAGTTTACTCGATCAACTCAGTCTACTGGATGGACAGATCACCATCGAGCGGGTCTGGGATTTAGCGGGAGCTGTACCGGAACAGGATTTGCTGAAATTGCTCCAGGCGATCGCCACGGATAGTGCTGAGGCCACCCTGGATCAGGCCCGTTATTTGATGGAGCGAGGTCGAGAACCCCTGGTTGTGCTGCAAAATTTAGCCAGCTTCTACCGGGATTTACTCATTGCTAAAACGGCTCCCCAGCGTCACGATTTAGTCGCCATTACCCTCTCCACCTGGGAGGAATTATGTACCTTTGCCCAGCATTGGGAGACTGCCGCGATTCTGACCGGACAACAACATTTACGCACCTGTGAAGCTCAGGTTAAAAATACCACCCAACCCCGGCTCTGGCTGGAAGTGGCCCTGCTGGGATTACTGCCTACTTCTTTAACCGCTGTACGGACCACTGTCGATCAGGGGACAAGTGCGATCGGGGCCCCACCCCCCCGCCAGACTGTAGCTCGATCGCCCCAACCCACTGTTCAGCCTGTTCCTACTCCCCCACCTCCTCAGCCTGAACCACCCACCCCTACTCCCCCCGTCCAATCGCCTTCTCCCCGTCCCGTTAGCCCACCCCCTGCGGCTGAACCGTCTCCCTCACGTCCTATCCAGGCTGAAAAAACTGAGCTGCATCCAAGCGCCCCCGTCTCTCCCCACGGCGATCTAGATAGCCTTTGGCAGAAAGTCATTAATCAAGTGCAGCCCACTTCTACGCGAGAAATGCTGCGCCAACTCAGTCGATTAGTTGGTTTTAACGATCGGGAGGCCCGGATTGGGATCAATTCGCAGTCCTGGTACAAAAATGCTCAGGATAAAATTCCCAATGTTGAAGCTGCGTTTGAACGGGTCTTTCAGCGCAAGATTAGAGTCAAACTGGAAGTAGCCAGCTTTACCCCAGTTACCCCCAAACCCGAACCTTCTCCTGCTCCCCAGCCCGAACCGCAACCCGTTTCTGCCCCCACTGTTGCCCCCACTGTTGAGATTAGTCATCCACCTCCTCAGCAAGCCTCACCCCCATCCAGAACCGTAGCCCCACCAACGCGGACTGAAGTCCCTCCTTCCTCAGCCTTCATTCCCACCGAGGGTGATGAACTGCTCAGAGCCGCCCGCAGCTTTGCCCATTTTTTTAACGGGGTGCTCGTTGATCCAGAGGAGGGGAGCGTGGAGGTAGAAATGGAGTTAACTAATGGGAGAGATAAGCCCCTTGGTACTGAAACCGATCTCGAAACCAGTGAGGAGACAAGTGACGAGACAGAAGCCAGGGAAGAGGACTTACCCTTCTAAAGGGACATCAATGCTCTCCGTAGCTCCCTGATGCACCGTTTTTACCCATTTCAACCGCTTCGGCCGTACAGACATCCGCGCCGTCACACTGGCCACCACCGGAAACCAGTGCAGCATATAGAGCGTACCCTGTACCGCTTGCATAAGTGTGGTCAGAGGTAAGACGGGTTCATTGTTGGCTTTCCGTACCTGTTGTAACCCTCTGATCATGCCGATAAAAGAAAGGGCGACCGTCAGGCTGGTCAGGGGTAAAAAGAGGGGGGGACGGTTACGGGCCAGGGACATGAGGAAATCAGGGATCGCCGCCGTGGGCAGGAAATACTTAATCGTCCAGAACATCAGCAGATCGAGGGTTTTGCTCGTGCCCAACCGATTTCGCACTAACAATTGCCAGTAGTCCAGATAACTCTGAAAACCGCCTTCTGACCAACGATTGCGTTGATGCCAGAGAGCCATAGCCCGCAGCACCCCTTCTTCCTGAACGGCGGGTTCCAGTACGCACTCGATGTCCCACTGATCCAGGTGCAGCCGTAAACTCAGATCCAAATCATCGGTAATGGTTTGCTCATTCCAACCGCCACAACGTTCCAGGGCCCGCCGCCGGACAAACTGACCATTGCCCCGCAGTTCACCAATGCCGCCGATCGCCACCCGTTGCTGTTGAAAGTAAGCATCCACCACCATCTCCACCTGTTGACCACGGGTCCAGAAGTTAGTGTTGCCATTGATGATATTTTTACGCAGCTGCACCGCACCGACCTGCTCCTGTTGGAAAAGCGGCAGAACCCGCTGCAGCAAATCCGCATTCACTTCAGCATCGGCATCAAAAACGCCAATAATTTCTCCTTTGGTCAGGGGTAAAACCTGATTTAAGGCTCCAGATTTGCCGCCCCCTGCCCCCGGTAATCGGCGTAAGACCTGCAGTTGTTTATGGTCTTTGGCCAATCGCTCCAGCAGTAGAGGGGTGCGATCGCTACTGTTATCGTCAATAATCCACAGTTCATAGCGATGGCTGGGATAGTCGATCTGGCAGAGGGTTTGCACCAGCCGGGTGATCACCGCTTCTTCATTTTTAGCCGCCACTAAAAGAGAAACAAAGGGGTAATCCTCTCCCTCCCAGGTGGTTGCTGCTGCGGTTCGGGGCTGGGTTAACAATAGCCGCAGGGCATGAACCCCCATCAGGGTTGTAAAAGCCCAAATCATCCAGATACCGACTGAGAAAAAATGCAGGGCGATCGTCCCCCCCCAAATCATCCCCAGGGCAATAGCGGCACGGCGACGGCGATTCACCTGGCCTTCCCCATAGCGGGGCAGAGGTTCAAGATCAGCATCAACAATATCGACCCAGAGCGATTCCAGAGGATCAAACTCGTTGTAGGAATTGCTTTCGGGCCAGGAATTCTCCGGCATAGGTCACCTGATTTAATAACCAGTACTTATCGAAACCTTTGAAAAAGCTGGGAATGAGGTAACACCAGACCGTACAGCCTTCACAGACGGACAACTGCCCCTGAGATTGACGGTATTCTTCGACGATCTCCGATTCCCGGTAAAGTTCATAGAGACGACCCTGAATCGGAACGCCAGTCTGAGCAAAGTGGTAACAGGGCAGCAGTAACTCGTCGTTGGGGGAAATCGCAATCACCGCATCGACAGCTTTACAGCGAGGATTGGTGGTATCATTCCCTCCCGCCTGAATAAAAGCAAGGGCAGCTTTATTGTAACCAAGATTGTTATGCTTCTTAGCATTTTCAGCGATGGCAGCGGCAATTTCAGCAGTGGGGTTTTTCTTGTTGTTGTAATTGCCATGGGCCGTAAAGGCTGGATTCAACCAGATCCGCACCCCCAATCGCTCTCCCAATTCTGCCACTTCACCAATGCGGTGGTAATTTTGGGCCGTCACCGTGTGGTTCAGGACTGGGTATTCCCCTAAGTCCAGGGCAATTTTAACCGACTCCACCAGATTGTCGAAAATCTTCACTCCACGGGATTGATCATGGCTATCTGCATCGGGTCCATCCAGGGAGAAATTCAAAAAGTCTATCAGCCCCCTCATCTGTTTTGCCTTTTGAGGGTAAAGAATTGTATTTGTCGTCATGCTGGTGTAGAAGCCCATCTGCTTCGCTTCCAGGTAGATGTGCTCAACATCCGCCCGCAGCAGCGGCTCACCCCCCGTAAAGTCAACATATTTAACCCCCAGGCGCTTGAGATCCTGCAGATTCGTCTGAATCGTGGCAAAATCTGCTTCCTTGCCCGGCTCTAAAGCCCAGATGTCACAGAAATGGCAACGGGCATTGCAGCGGTAGGTGAGGTAGTAGTTTGCAACTAGCGGAGCCATGGTGTGAGTTTCCTCATGAGTATCAGGCTGAAGATGGGTAGCTGAAAAATATGTAGCGGCAGACCAAACCGAGAATATAGAGACGGCTGGGAAAATTAAATTTTTCTTTATAATCCCAGGAGGGTTTCCGCTATTGTAGGACAAAGTGGAGGTTTACGATCGTTGGTTGACCAGATCAATAAGATTTTTGTCTAAACATTAAGTATATCCATTATGGACTTTTCTATCTATTGGTCAGGGGCCATGCTTAGGATATAGTTGCCCACTCTGCGATCGGGACCCCTAGCCTTTACAGGTCAAACCATTCGTCCTTCACCTCTGTTAACTTATAGATAGAGAGAAATTTTGGTTTATGAGTGCAGTGCTCGATCAGCTCCAACCCGCTCCCCCCAAGGATGTCAACGTCTATCTGCCCTACTACAAGGAGGCCCATCAGCGCAACCTCCTGCCCATGGCCATCTCCCTCTACAAACAGGGCAGTTTTGAAGGACAGCGTTCGATCGAGGGCGGGGAAAACATTCCCTTCCTGGCCACCTGGAGTATTTCGCCCCTCCCAGCAGACATGTCCCGCTGTAACGTGCAATTTGACGGCAACCCTGACTTCAGCTACGAAGTGATGATGAATAACTTCCACTTTGTCAGCTATCTGATTGAGGTAATCACAAACTATAAGCGGGGCGGCATCCCTGACTTCTCTAAAGGGTTCTATCGTCGGCTGCTGCGACTGGAAGACTAAATCAGATAGGGTTTTCGGCTTTGCCTTCCGCACCAGCAAGAGCCAGGAAACCTGAGAGCATACAATGGAGAAGCTGTGCCAAGTCCCAGATTTCGAAGGAGTAGCCCGTGCCAAAGTCCGTTAAACATCTGCTGATTGGATCGATCGAGTCCTACAGCGGTAAATCAGCCACGATTCTGGGGTTGGCTCAACAGTTACAAACCTGCGGATTAAAAATTGCCTACGGTAAACCCCTGGGCACCTGTCTGAGTGAACAGCAGGATAATCTGGATGAAGATGTGCGTTTTATCCGCCAGATTCTCAACTTAGCGCCCCATCACCTGCGCCCCACTCTGCTCTCCCTTGATCCGGCCACCATTCGGGCGCGGCTCACCGGCCAGGACCAAACTAACTATCAGCAGAAATTACTGGAATATCACCAGCATCAGGAGGGTGATCTGGTCTTACTGGAAGGGCCGGGTTCCTTAGCCGAGGGACGGCTGTTTGAACTTTCCTTACTCCAGGTGGCTGACCTGCTCGATGCTGGCATTCTGCTAATTGCCCGCTATACCTCTCCCCTGATTGTGGAATCGTTGCTCCTGGCTCGGGAACAACTGGGACAACGGTTAACGGGTGTGTTGATCAACGATGTACCCCCAGAAAAACTTGCGGAAGTCACAACAATAGTTACCCCATTTCTGGAGGCGCGTCAGATCCCCGTTTTGGGTAGCCTGCCCCGCAGCCAACTGTTACGGAGTGTGAGTGTGGCAGAACTGGTGCGGCAACTGCAAGCAGAAGTGCTTTGCCGTCCCGATCGGCTGGATTTGATGGTAGAAGAATTGCGGATTGGAGCGATGAACGTGAATTCGGCTCTGAAGTATTTCCGCAAAGCCAATAACATGGCCGTGGTCACGGGGGGCGATCGCACCGATATTCAACTGGCGGCCCTGGAAACCTCCACCCACTGTCTGATCCTGACGGGCCATATTGCTCCTAACCCCACGATTATCAATCGGGCGGAAGACCTGGAAATCCCCATCCTTTCCGTCGATCTAGATACCTTAACCACGGTAGAAATTGTTGATCGGGCCTTTGGGCAGGTCCGCCTGAACGAAACAATCAAAGTGGAGTGCATGCAACAACTGATTGCCAAACACCTTGATCTGGATCGGCTGCTGGCTGGATTGGGTTTAGCGGCGGCGGTGCCCGTTTCCTGAATCTGGCTGGAATAGTAATGAGATAGATTGCTGTGAAGAAGCAAAAATTTCCCCACCTGCTGGGGTCAAAGTGGACGGCTGGAGAGGAAACCTTTGGCTGGCGGCATTTTCAGGTTGTCAATCGTAAACAGGTAGGGGATCAGCTCTTTGCGGAACTGGTGGCCGCCTGTGATCCCCAGGTGCGGTTCTGGATTAACGCCAGGGTTTTACGACGGCAGCGCAACCTTTGGCGGGCCGGCTGGCAATCGCTTCAGGAGCAGCAACAACAGCAGATTATTCATCCGGGGTCAGCTTCAGCAGCAGATAACCTGCACCCAGCCCAACCAGTACCAGCGTGGAAGCGAGAATAGCGGCATCGAACAGTTCACTCATGGGATTAACCTTTTATAACTTCAGCCGAAACCTTATTTTAAGCCCCAGGAGTGCCCAAGCGTTAGGGTAGAGGTCAACGGCAAAGGTTAGATCTTTCCGTGGAATTCGCGGATTGAGGATGGAATTAGCTATGAATATTTCCAGGAATCATTCAAGCTTTGGAGTTTTTAAGATGGCGACTTTGAAAATTGGCATTAACGGCTTCGGTCGGATTGGACGACTGGTGCTCCGAGCCGGTATTAATCATCCCAACCTGGAGTTCGTGGGCATCAATGATCTGGTTCCTTCAGATAATATTGCCTACCTGCTCAAATATGACTCTACCCACGGTAAATTTTCCGGCAGCGTCGAGGCCAGGGAAGAAGGGATTGTGGTGAATGGCAAGCTGATTCCCTGTGTATCGATCAAAGATCCGGCACAACTGCCCTGGGCCGATCTGGGCGTGGACTACGTGGTGGAAGGAACGGGCTTGTTCACAGGTTATGAGGGAGCAGCAAAGCATTTGCAGGCCGGGGCAAAACGGGTGGTGATCACGGCTCCCACTAAAGACCCGGATCAGGTCAAAACCTTACTGATGGGGGTGAATCATCACCAATTCAATCCGGCAGAGCATACGATCGTCTCCAATGCCAGTTGCACCACCAATTGCCTGGCCCCGATCGCCAAGGTGATTAACGACAACTTTGGACTGGTGGAAGGGTTGATGACCACGGTTCATGCCATGACCGCCACCCAACCCACTGTGGATGGGCCCAGCAAAAAAGACTGGCGTGGGGGTCGGGGAGCCAGCCAGAATATTATTCCCTCTTCCACGGGAGCCGCTAAAGCCGTAGCTCTGGTGCTGCCAGAATTGAAAGGCAAACTGACGGGGATGGCCTTCCGCGTTCCCACTCCCGATGTTTCTGTGGTGGATCTGACCTTCAAGACCGCTCAAGCCACCAGCTACAAAGACATTTGTGCAGCAATGAAAGCAGCTTCAGAAGGCGAACTGGCCGGCATTCTGGGCTATACGGAAGAAGCGGTGGTGTCGAATGACTTTCGGGGGGATGCCCGCTCCAGCATTTTTGATGCCGGGGCCGGAATTGAGTTAAATTCCAATTTCTTCAAAGTGGTGTCCTGGTACGACAATGAGTGGGGCTACTCCTGCCGGGTGGTGGATTTGCTCCTGCACATGGCAACCACAGAAGGGTTACTCGATCCAGCCGCGGTGGGCCAAATTCCCGCTTTAGCGATGGCTTGAGGGTGATACCCTTGAGGATGGCCCCGTCCTGGTGAGAGATTGTGCAATGACGATTCATACCCTTTCCACCCAGCCCTTCAGTGACCAGAAGCCCGGTACGTCTGGGTTACGCAAAGCCGTTAAGGTGTTTCAGCAACCCCACTACCTGGAAAATTTCATCCAGTCGATTTTCGACATTCTAGAGCAAAAAGAGGGACAAACCCTGGTTGTGGGAGGGGATGGACGGTACTACAATCGCCAGGCCATTCAGGTCATCCTCAAAATGGCTGCGGCCAACGGATTTAACCGGGTAAAGGTGGGACAGCAGGGAATTCTCTCCACCCCCGCCACTTCCCATGTGATTCGCAAGTACCGCGCCCTGGGAGGCATTGTTCTATCTGCCAGTCATAACCCCGGTGGGCCGGAGGGTGACTTTGGGGTGAAATATAACATCAGCAATGGCGGACCCGCGCCGGAAAAGATTACGGAAGCAATTTATGCCCGTAGCAAAACGATTCAGGAGTATCGGATTCTCGCCGCCCCAGATATTGATCTGGATCAAGCGGGGGAATTCAGCCTGGGTACGATGACGGTGGAAGTGATCGACTCGGTGCAGGATTATGAAAAGCTGATGGAGTCTCTGTTTGACTTCGATCGCCTGCATCAACTCCTAAGTGGCAATCGTTTCAAACTGGTTTTTGATGCTATGCACGCGGTGACGGGCCCCTACGGCCATGCCCTGCTGGAAAAGCGGCTGGGAGCACCCACGGGAACGGTGATCAATGGCATTCCCCTGGAAGATTTTGGCGGCGGTCATCCCGATCCGAATCTGGTCTATGCCCATGATCTGGTAAACATCTGCTTTGGCGAAACGGCCCCCGACTTTGGCGCTGCTTCCGATGGGGATGGCGATCGCAATATGATTCTGGGGCAGCGCTTTTTTGTCAATCCCAGTGATAGTCTGGCCATTCTGGCGGCCAATGCCAAACTGGTGCCTGGTTATCGGGAGGGGTTAGCGGGGGTAGCCCGATCGATGCCCACCAGTGCAGCGGTCGATCGAGTGGCAGCCCAACTGGGAATTGACTGTTACGAAACCCCCACGGGCTGGAAATTTTTCGGCAATTTGCTCGATGCTGGTAAAGCCACCCTCTGCGGTGAAGAAAGTTTTGGCACCGGCTCCAACCATGTGCGGGAAAAAGATGGACTGTGGGCTATTCTGTTCTGGCTGAATATTCTGGCGGTGCGGCAACAACCCGTTGAACAAATTGTACGGGAACACTGGCACACCTATGGGCGGAACTACTATTCTCGTCACGACTACGAAGGGGTAGACAGCGATCGGGCCCACACGCTGATCAGCAATCTCTACCAGGTCTTACCCACCCTCCCCGGCCAGCAATTTGGTTCCTATCAGGTGGAGTACAGCGATGATTTTAGCTACACCGATCCGATCGATGGCAGTGTCAGTACTAAACAGGGGCTGCGGATTGGCTTTAACGATGGGTCTCGGATTGTCTTCCGCCTCTCTGGGACGGGCACTCAGGGCGCAACCTTACGGGTGTATCTGGAAAGCTACGAACCGGATTCCTCCCGCCAGAACGTTGATCCGCAGCAGGCGTTAGGCGAACTGATTGCGATCGCCGACCAGATTGCCCAGATTCACCACTACACTGGCATGGCCAAACCCACCGTGATTACCTGAGCCAAACTAACCTAATAGAGGATAGGAGCTAAGAGACAAACTTGCAGCTTTTTTACCCTGCTCTATAGCAACCCTAAATGGGTTGAGAAAAAGGGGGTGTGGGGTCCCCCCACAAAAGGGGTTTCACCCCTTTACCCCGTTTGGATCTCAAATAGGATTGCTATATAAGGAGTGATGGATAGCTAGGGGTAGCCCCTCCATTATCGAACTCATCTCCATTGCTTTGGAGGAGTAGACCGATGACCGATAACGAGCCAGATGAACTCTTCTTCACTGCCCAAACTCCACTCCATTGCAGCATTCGCGTTACCGTTGCCTACTGGAACATCATCACCCAGATCAAACATCCCATTATGGGCGGGCAAGCAGCAGCCGTACAGGCAACTTTGACTCAACCCGATCAAATCCGTCGTAGCCGCAGTGATCCCAACGTTTATCTGTTCTACAAACTCCAGCGTGAAAAACGATGGCTCTGTGCCGTTATCAGACAACTCAATGGGGATGGTTTTCTGATTACCACCTATCCCACTGATGCAATCAAAGAAGGAGAAACCGTATGGCAGAGGTAAAAGTTTATTACGACCCGGTTGGCAATACGTTGACGGTCTGGTTTGGCAATCCCCAGGATGAATACATTTCTGAAGAAACCGGAGATGAAGTGATCCTGATGAAAGATAGGAATGGACAAGTTATTGGATTTGAAAAACTTAACTACGCCATTCCATCCATTTCAAACCTGAAGATTTCCTTTGAAACGGCAACTGCATAACCGGTATGACCTTAATTTAAGCCGCAATTGGGTTTTTACCAGGTGGACTATAGCAACCCTAAATGGGTTGAGAAAAAAGGGGGTGTGGGGTTCCCCCACAAAAGGGGTTCCACCCCTTTACCCCGTTTGGATCTCAAATAGGATTGCTATATAGTGATAATTCTTGATCCGCAACAGGCGTTAGGCGAACTGATTGCGATCGCCGACCAGACTGCCCAGATTCACCCCTACACTGGCATGGCCAAACCCACCGTGATTACCTGAGCACGGCTCAAAAACCCACCCTGGGGGCTATAAGATTATCCAGGAATGGTGGCACTCACCGTTTCACTCCAGGGGCCCGTTTCACCCCGACTATTACTCCAGCGGGCCATGTAGTGGGCCATCTGTCCGGCTTCCTTGCCGTCGTAGCTGACCATATAGGGACTACGGGTATCTAAACCTAAAAAGGTTAATTCATCGAGATTGGTGGGAGCAGTGCCCAACTTCACCCAAATTTCACAACCTCTGACCCCATCGGGTTTGGCGGTGCGGGTGCCATCCGTAAAGGCGATCGTATGGCGGAGGCGTTGACTGGTATCGACGGTTAAGCTTGGTGCGGTGATGGGTATGGGTACAGCGGTGCGTCTTGCACTGGGTATGCTTAACCCCATAGCGGCCCGCTGGTCATTTGAGAGGTTGGGGCTACCCTGTAAGCGTTTCACTAAAGCACGAATCATCGTTTCATAAGCGTCTCGCGATTCATTTTTTCGTTGCAGGGCTGCATCTGCACTGGCTTGGGCTTCAATATGTTCGCTATAACTTTCTTGCCAGTAAGTTTGTGCGGTTAACAACGGCTGCAGTTCTGCTGGAGTTAGACTCAGAGTTGCAGTATTGGCACTGGCATAGTTCAGAAAATTAGTTTGCCAGGTGGTGAAATCACTATCAGAACGGGGAATATAGTCAGGCATTGTTACTCCTGCAGGGTTTACATAGGGTCTATTGGAATTTCAGAACGTATCCAGGTTGAAAATAATTCTATTCTAATATTTCAAAAACAGGTGTACTGCTGGTTTAAGTATTTGTTCAGCTAGAACGATCGCTCCCTTCCCCGTTAATACCGTTTCTTCACCCGGTGTCACGGTTCCTGGGAACGATCGTGTGGTTCCTTTATCCGGCGCTATGGTTCCTGGGAACGATCGCGTGGTTCCTTCCCCCGGTGACATGGTTCCTGGGAACGATCGCATGGTTCCTTCCCCCGGTGCCACGGTTCCTGGGAACGATCGCATGGTTCCTTCCCCCGGTGTCATGGTTGGTGGGAACGATCGCATGGTTCCTTCACCCCGTTACACCATTCCTTTCAGCCCATCAGTCGTTTTTCAAAGCGTAAGGGGGAGATTTACTGCTAAAACTATAAATATCGATCGCCTTAGACAAAATAACCCCATGTCTAACCTGTGGCAGGCTATCAACCAGTCAGCCCATCTGAACAGTTTCCAGGGCAAGAACGCTTCTGATAAGATAAACCTGCTCCAACGCTACAGCCTGCATGACCCGCATTCCCTTTGACCAACTGGCAAAGCAATACCTGGAAACCCTGCTTGAGCCGCTGGGTACGGTGCAGCGCAATCTGGAAGTTCCTGGTGAAGTTCGCTATGTCGATCTCTGGTTTACCCCAGCCCAACAGCCCTCTGACCTGCCTGACCTGGGATTGCTCAGTCAGATTACGACAACCCCCCTGTCTGCTGGAACCGTTTAGCAGTCCCCCCAGCCGTTCCGAAGTTCGCACCTGTTTACTCAAACTGCTCTGGCTGATTGAAGACCGGCGACGTAGAGCTAAGGGATCGGAACAGCGTTTAAGTGAAGATGATCTGCCCCGACTGTGGATTCTGGCGGCAGGTCTCAGTCAACCTTTGATTGAGGATTTTGGCGGTCAAGCGCAAGCAGATTCAGGAGTTTATCTGCTACCAACGGCTTACAGAACAGGCATGATTGCGATTAATCAGCTCCCTGTAACTGAGGAAACCCTGTGGCTGAGACTAATTGGACGGGGAGAAACTCAGAGGGTCGCAGTGATGGAGGTCCTGGCTCTGCCCATGGATGATCCACGCCGGGCCGAAGTCTTACAGGTGTTAACGAACTGGCGACTTACACTGGAAATGGGGGATTTACTCGAAACCGAGGAGGAAGAACTGATGGCCACCTTATCGCAGGCTTATCTAGAGTGGGAGCAGAAAACCAGAGAGCAGGGGTTACAGCAGGGGTTGCAGCAGGGGTTACAGCAGGGGTTACAGCAGGGGTTACAGCAGGGGTTGCAGCAGGGGTTACAGCAGGGGTTGCAGGAAGGTCTGGAACAAGGTAAAAAATCCCTGATCCTGAGCCAGCTTACCCGTCGCCTGGGGGAACTGCCCGTGGAGTTGAGGATGCAAATCGATCGCCTGAACCTATCCCAGTTAGACCTTCTGGGGGAAACCTTACTCGATTTCTCTAGCCTGAACGATCTGCAAACCTGGTTAGAAACAACCTCTTAACCCTGACCCTGAGCCGCCAGCCAGTTCTCAAGAGCAGCCAGGTTAGTAAAATCCAACAGAGCCACTCCCAGGTTTTCCACTTGTTCAAGGGATAGCTGCTCAATCTGAGCCTGGAGGTCGGCGGGCAAATCTCCAACCCGGCGGTTCAGTTGACGGAGAATCAGGCTTGTCTCCCCCCGCTGAATGCCCTGTTGAATGCCCTGTTGAATGCCCTGTTGAATACCTTCTTCCATCCAACTGGTGACAA
>ERZ1066137.135-NODE-135-length-68701-cov-16.912916_pt1 | contig 68701 bp, 51 predicted proteins | sample MGYA00382784_ERZ1066137 | MGnify/ENA primary metagenome ERZ1066137 (study PRJEB33369, sample SAMEA5778367) | biofilm metagenome | biome: Industrial cooling water; feature: Water cooling tower basin; material: Biofilm | place: United Arab Emirates | collected... | reverse complement strand
ATCCCGGCGCGAGGCGGCGCCGTTAGACCCTGGGCACGGCACTAGTGCCGCGCCCGGCGCGGAGCGCCCGGCGTGTCCCCCGGGGCAGGCGCGTCGTCGCGGTGTCCGACCGAAGGGGTCGGCGAGCGCGGGACGGGGCGCCTGGCGTGTCCCGTGGCTCAGGAGCGCCGCATGTCCCTCGGGACAGGCACACGGCGTCGCGCCCGGGACCTGGCCCGCGGGCCAGGCCGCCGCGTCAGCCGGCCTTCTTGAGCCGGGCGAGCTGCGAGTTGGCGTCGCGGGCGTAGCGGCCGGTCGGCGCGAGCTTCAGGTACGTCTCGTAGGCCGCGACGGCGCCGGCGTCGTCCTTGTTGTTCTGGCGCAGCACGCCGAGGGTCAGCCAGCAGTCGGCGAGGTTGGGGTCGAGCGCGACGCACTTGTCGGCGGTCGCCTGCGACTCGGGCAGCTTGCCCTCCTCGAGCTGGACCTGGGCGGTCAGCAGCAGCACCTCGGGGTGGTCGGGCGCCTGTTTGGCCAGGTCCCCGAGGGCGGCCGCCGCGGCCTTGAGCTTGCCGTCGGCGTAGGCGGCCTTGGCCCTGGCGAGGCGCTCGGTGAACGCGGGATCGGTCGGGGCGGGCGGCGGCGCCGCGGGCTTCGGCGGCTCGGCCTTGGCGTCGGCCTTGGTCTCGGCCCCGGTCTCGGGCGGCGGTTCGGCCTTGACCTCGGGGGCGGGCGCCTTGGCCTCGGGCGGCGGCTCGGTCTTGGTCTCGGCGGGCGTGTCGGTCGCCGGCGCCTCGGGGGGGAACAGCTGGTCGCGGAAGACGTACAGGCCGAGCGCGACCACCAGGGCGGCGATCGCCCCGATCATCGGCCACGGCGGGGGAGGGGCCGGCGCGGCCATGCTCGCGCCGAACGGATCGTCGCCGCCGCCGTCGTCGGGCGCGGGCTCGGCCGCGCCGAGGAAGGCCTTCATGAAGTCGTCGGCCGGGCGGGCCTGGAACGCGCCGGCCGGGGCGGGCGGCGGCGGGACGGAGGTCGCCGGAATCGGCGCGGGCGTCGGTTCGAGGCCCGGCGTGAGGCTCGCGGTCGGGGCGGGCGTGAACGCGGGCGCGGGCGAGAACGCCGGGGCGGGCGCGGGCGTCGGCGCGAGCACGATCAGGTCGTCCGCGCGCGCGGGCTCGGGCGCCTGCCTCTCGCGCTCGGGCAGCAGCGTCGGGATGTGCCGCTGGACCGGCTCGATCGTCGACGGCGGGACGCCGCCGCGGATCGTCGCCGCGCTGAGGCTCTCCGGCGGCGGGTCCCAGGCCGGCGGCGGGCCGAGGCGCGCGGCCCCGACCGCACCTGCGCCGAAGGACATGTCCGCGGCGCCCGGCGTCACCGACAGCTCGGTCCGCGCGCCGACCATCCGCGGCGGCTCGGCGGGGACCTCGTGGACCGCCGGCTGGGGGCCCGTCGGGGCCGGTCGCGCGGCCGCGTCGGGCCGCTTCGACGCGTCCAGCCACTCGCCGCAGTACCGGCACTTGACGGCGACGTCCTGGATCGGCTCCCCACAGTACGGACAGGGCTTCACGGCGCGAGCATAGCGGGCCGGGTGGCCGCGACCCAACAACGAAGACCTACATCAGGGTCGACCGGCCTCTGGGTCCTCTCATGAGGAAGGTCTCGTCCCACGATGGCGCGCGGGTGCCCGCCTGAGGCAAGCTCGCGGCCGTGCCCGTCCGGCCCGTGCGCGGGCGGGGCGTCGCCGGCCGGGATCACCCGCGCGCCCGTCGTCCGGGGAGCGGCCCGGGGACTGCGAGACGACCGATGGAGCTGCGCCGCGAGCATCACCTGTCCCCGTTCCTGAGCGCCCCGCCGCGCCGGCTCGCGCTCGCGAGCTTGCCGACGCCGGTCGAGCCGGCGCCGTGGATCGATGGTGCGGGCGTGCAGGTGTTCGTCAAGCGCGAGGACCGGACCAACCCGATCTACGCCGGCGGCAAGGTGCGCAAGCTCGAGTGGCTGCTCGCCAACCCGCCCTACGACGACGCGCGGCCGATCGTGTCGGTCGGCGGGATCGGCAGCCACCACCTGCTCGCCGTGGCGCTGTTCCTGCGCGCGCAGGGGCGGGCGCTGCACGCCTGGTGCTTCGACCAGGTGCCGACGAAGCACACGATGCAGGACCTCGCCGCGCTGGTGTCGTGCGGCGCGCAGCTGTGGTCGGTCAAGACGCGGCTGCGCCTGCCGCTCGCCGCGCTCGCTTACTACACGTGGGCCCGGCCGGCGCAGACCGGCGTGTACATGCCGCCCGGCGGGACGACCGGGATCGGCTGTCTCGGCTTCGTCGAGGCCGGGCTCGAGCTCGCGCAGCAGGTCGCGCAGGGCGTGCTGCCGGCCCCGGCCGCGCTCTACATCACCGGCGGCACGTGCGGCAGCTCGGCCGGCGTCGCCCTCGGGCTCGCGCTCGCCGGGCTGCCGGTCCGCCTGCGGGTCGTGTCGGCGTTGGAGCCGCTGTACGTCAACGACGGCACGTTCCGCCGCGCGCTGACGGCGACCTTCCGCGTGCTCGCCGGCGCCGGCCTGCGCGGCGACCTCGCGGCGCTCGGGCCCGCGGGCCTGCTCGCGCGCGCGGGCGTGACCTGGTCGATGGACCATGCGCAGGTCGGCCCCGGCTACGCGGTGCCGACGCCCGCGGGCGAGGCCGCGGTCGCGCTCGCGGCCGGCGCGGGCCTGCCGCTCGAGACGACGTACACCGGCAAGTGCCTCGCCGCGCTGCGCAGCGACCTCGCGGCCGGCGCCGTGCAGGGCCCGGTCGTGTTCTGGTCGACGCAGGCGGCGACCGACCTGCGGCCGCTGATCGAGCCCGGCTGGCAGGAGCGGCTGCCGGATCGGCTGCGCCGGCGGCTCGCCGCGCGCGGGGCGTTCGAGCTCCCGCTGACCTGACCGCCTGTCCTTGCGGACATGGCGCCGCGGGCAGGTTCGGGCGCGGCGGAGCCGGGCCTCGCGGGGCGTCGCCTGCGGCCCGCGGGCGGGCAGGGGCGCGCGGCCCCGGCCGCCCGAGGACACCCGTCCGCGGGCCCGTGGACGGGTTGCGTTTTGTCGCTTTCCCCTTGCGCGGGGGCCTGCGACGCGTCAATGTCCGCCGGCCATGTTCACCGTCACCCTCGACCCACCGGAGGCCTCGCCCCGCCTCGCGGTGATCACGATCGACCGCCCGGGCGAGAAGGTCAACACGATCGCACCGGCGGCGCTCGCCGAGATCGAGGAGCAGTTCGCCCGGCTCGAGGCGACGCCCGGCCTCGCCGGCGTCGTGATCATCTCCGGCAAGCCCGACACCTTCATCGCCGGCGCCGACGTCGACGTGTTCGCGGCCGCCAAGGACCGCAAGGAGATCGAGGCGTTCGGCCGCCGCGGCCACGAGGTCCTCAAGCGCCTGGCCGCGGCCAAGGTCCCGGTCGTCGCCGCGATCCACGGCGCCTGCCTCGGCGCGGGCCTCGAGCTCGCGCTCGCCTGCACGTACCGCGTCTGCACCGACTCGCCGAAGACCACGCTCGCGCTGCCCGAGGTGATGCTCGGGCTGTTCCCCGGCGGCGGCGGCGTGTCGCGCCTGCCGCGGCTGGTCGGCCTGCGCGAGGCGCTCGACATCATCCTGACCGGCCGCAACATCCGCCCGCGCGCCGCCAAGAAAATGGGCCTGGTCGACCAGGTCGTCGCCGAGGAGTCGCTGCTGCCGGCCGCGCGCAAGGCCGCCCGGGCGCTCGCCGAGGGCAAGCTGCAGCCGCGGCACCACCCGAAGAACGACGTCGTCCGCGCGCTGCTCGAGCACAACCCGCTCGGCCGCAAGGTCGTGTTCTCGCAGGCCCGCAAGTCGGTGCTGAAGAAGACCTTCGGGCTGTACCCGGCGCCGCTGGTCGCGCTCGACCTGATCGAGCGCGGGCTGTCGCTGCCGCTGGGCGAGGCGCTGGCCCAGGAGCCGCCGGCGTTCGCCGAGCTCGCGGTCGGGCCGGTCGCGCAGAGCCTGGTGTCGTTGTTCCGCCGCAGCAACGACCTCAAGAAGCAGGTCGTCAAGGACGGCGCCGGCAAGGCCGTCGAGGGCGCCGAGATCACGCGCCTCGGCATGGTCGGCGGCGGGTTCATGGGCGCCGACATCGCCGTCGTCTCGGCCGAGAAGGGCATCGAGACGCGGATCCGCGACATCGCGCCCGAACCGCTGGCCAAGGCGCTCGCGCACGCCAAGCAGTACTTCGACCGGCGGGCGAAGAGCGTCGGCGAGCGTCACGTGTTCAAGGCGCGCAGCCGCGTCAGCGGCGGGCTCGACCTGACCGGCTACGGCACGATGGACCTGATCATCGAGGCCGTGCCCGAGAACCTCGGCCTCAAGCAGGACGTGTTCGCCCAGCTCGAGGCGATGGTCCCGCGCGAGACGATCCTGGCGAGCAACACCTCGTCGCTGCCGATCGGCAAGATCGGCGACAAGGTCGTGCACAAGGACCGCCTGATCGGCCTGCACTTCTTCTCGCCGGTCTCGAAGATGCCGCTGCTCGAGATCGTCGTCACGCCGGAGACGTCGAAGCAGACGCTGGCGACCTGCCTGCGCTACGCGACGCAGATCGGCAAGACGCCGATCGTCGTCCAGGACGGCCCGGGCTTCTACACCACCCGCGTGCTCGGCTTCTACCTGATGGCCGCGCTGCAGATGGTCCAGGACGGCCACACGATCGAGGCGGTCGACCGCGGCGCGCGGATGATCGGCTGGCCCGTCGGCCCGATCACCCTGCTCGACGAGGTCGGCATCGACGTCGGCGCGAAGGTCAGCAAGACCCTCGCCGGCGCGTTCCCCGAGCGGATCGTCGTCCCGGACACGGTCGACCAGTTCCTCAACACCAAGCGGTTCGGCCGCAAGAGCGGGCGCGGCTTCTACGTCTACCCGCCCGAGGGCGAGCGCGGGATCTTCGGCAAGAAGGCCAGGAAGCACGTCGACCCCGAGGTCTACGCGTTCTTCGCCGGCCGCACGCCGCTCGCCGACCCGGGCAGCCCGGAGGAGCTCGGCGAGCGCCTGACGCTGATCGCCGCGCTCGAGGCGGTCCGCTGCCTGCAAGAGGGCATCATCGCCGCGCCGCGCGACGGCGACATCGGCGCGGTGTTCGGCTTCGGCTACCCGCCGATGCGCGGCGGCCCGTTCCGCCACATCGACTCGCTCGGCGCCGGCGCGGTGCTGAGCCGCCTCGCCCAGCTGCGCGAGCGCTACGGCGACGCCTACGCGGCGCCGCAGCTGCTCGTCGACCTGGCGAAGGCCGGCAAGAACTTCTCGAGCCTCGGAGGTGAAGCATGAGTTCGCAAGTCCGCAACGTCGCCGTCGTCGCCGGCGCCCGCACGCCCTTCTGCAAGGCCGGCGGCCAGCTGAGCCGCGTGTCCGCCGTCCAGCTCGGCGTCGCCGCCGCGCGCGAGGCCCTGCTGCGCGCCCAGATCCGTCCCGAGCGGATCGAGCAGGTGATCTTCGGCATCGTCTCGCCGCCGGTCGGCGCGCCGAACATCGCCCGCGAGATCGCGCTCGCGGCCGCGTTCCCGCCGAGCGTGCCCGGCTACACGATCAGCCGCGCGTGCATCTCGAGCAACCAGGCGATCACTTCGGCCGCCGACACGATCGCGCTCGGCAAGGCCGACGTGATCCTCGCCGGCGGCGCCGAGGTGCTCAGCGACGTGCCGATCCAGTACGGCCGCCGCTTCCGCGACGCGCTGTTCCAGGCCAGCAAGGCGCGCACCGCCGCCGAGCGGCTCAGGGCGTTCCGCAACGTCCGGATCAAGGACCTCGCGCCGGTCGCCCCGGCGATCGCCGAGCCGTCGACCGGGCAGACGATGGGCCAGTCCGCCGAGAAGATGGCGAAGGACTTCGGGATCAAGCGCGAGGCGCAGGACCGCTTCGCCGCCCAGAGCCACCGCCGCGCCGGCGAGGCGTGGGCCAGCGGGGCGTTCAAGGCCCGCGTGGTCCCGGTGCCGGTGCCGAGCGGCGGCAAGGACCTGGCGATCATCACCAGCGACGACCACCCGCGCCCCGACACGTCGGAGGAGAAGCTGGCGCAGCTGAAGCCGGTGTTCGACCGCGAGTTCGGCTCGGTGACCGCGGGCAACGCCTCGCCGCTGACCGACGGCGCGTCGGCGGTGGTGCTCGCGGCCGAGGAGGTCGCGCGCGCGGAGGGCTGGCCGATCCTCGGGCTGCTCCGCGGGTACCACTACACGGCGATCGACCCGTTCGAGCACCTGCTGATGGGCCCGGTCGGCGCGATCGCGGGCGTGCTCGACCAGAGCGGGATCGGGCTGTCCGACCTCGGTGTGATCGAGATGCACGAGGCGTTCGCGGCCCAGATCCTGTCGAACATCCACGGGCTGGCGTCGCAGAAGTACTGCGAGGCGAAGCTCGGGCGCCCGGCGATCGGGGAGATCGATCCGACGTTCATCAACCAGTGGGGCGGGAGCATCAGCCTCGGTCACCCGTTCGGGGCGACCGGCGGTCGCCTGGTGCTGCAACTGCTCGACCAGATGGCGCAGAAGGACGCGCAGTTCGGGCTGATCTCGGCCTGCGCGGCGGGCGGCATGGGGTCGGCGATGATCTTCGAGCGGGTGTAGCCCACAGGTGCCCGGCGAGCTTGTTGCGGCCGCCGGGCAACTTGCCGAAGGCAGCTCGCAGCGGGGTGGACATGCGGGGTGCCGCGCGTCGTTGGCCGGATGGAGTCGACTTCGTCGCCCCCATCCGGCCATCCGATACGCGGCACCCCGCATGTCCACCCCGATGCACGCCGTCTTCGTGAGATGCGTCGCAACCGGTCGCCGGCTCCGTTCGAGGCTGTCTTTTCGACCAGGCTTGCGCCGGGCGACGGACGCTCGTACCTCGCGCCCGGCTCCCGGCCCCCTCGCGGCCCATCCGGTTGCTCGATGTCGGACCGCGGCGTGCCGGGTGGGAGGGTGCTTCGAGGCGGCTCGGGCTCGGCACGGCGGGTGGGGTAGGGTGCTAAGGGGCTCGGGCTCGGCAGCGCGGGTGGGTAGGGTGCTTCGAGGCGGCTCGGGCGCGGCGAGCATGGTGTCGCGAGGTGGGGCGTGGGTGCGGCTCGCGGACAGGAGACGACGATCGGCGATGCGCGCGGGGTTCTGCGGTGCGACATCGAGCGCCTGGACTCGAATGAGGTCCGACATGAAGCCCGCGAGTGAGCCGAGTCGGCGGGATGTCCGTCGAGGTCCGATATCGAGGAGCCGGCTGGACCGCGAGGGGGCCGCGAGCCGGGCGCGAGGCACGAGCGACCGTCTCGCGGCGAAGTCCCTCTCGTCACGACGATCAGGAACGGAGCCGACGACCGGCGACGACGCATCTCACGAAGACAGGCGTGCATCGGGGTGGACATGCGGGGTGCCGCGTATCGGATGGTCGGATGAGGGCGACGAAGTCGACCTCATCCGGCCAACGACGCGTGGCACCCCGCATGTCCACCCCGCTGCGAGCTGCCTTCGGCAAGTTGCCCGGCGGGTCGCAAGTTGCCCGGCGGGTCGCAAGTTGCCCGGCGGGTCGCAGGACGTCTCCCCGCACCTGTGGCACGCTCGCCGCCTATGTCCCCCCGGCTTCGACTGACTCTGACCCTCGCCACGCTCGCCGCGTGCGGCGACTCGACCTCCACCTCGACCGCCAGCGCCGGCGGCACCTCGATGACCACCGGCCCGACCAGCTCGGGCACCACCGCCGAGCCCCCGACGACCGGCGCCACGACCATGTCCTCCGAGACAGGCGGCGCCTCGCAGGGCGACACCGGGACCACCGGGACCGCGACCGGGACCACCGGCCCCGTCGAGCCGACCGGCACGGGCACCACGGCGGCCTGCGCCTGCGTCCCCGGCGAGATCCTCGGCTGCGCCGACAACGACCTCTCGGTCTGCGCCGACGACTGCCAGGGCCCGGCCGCGCAGCCGTGTCCGGATCCGGGCACGGTCTGCGTCGACGGCGCGTGCATAGGTCCGCTCGAGTGCGACCCGGGGATCGTCGTCTGCGAGGGGGACGCGACCAAGCTGTGCAACGCCGACGGCGCGTTCGACCCGGCGGTCCCCTGTCCGCAGGGACAGACGTGCAGCAACGGCACCTGCCTCTCGGCGTGCGAGCTGGCGATCGTCCAGCCGAGCTCCATCGGCTGCTCGTTCTTCGCCAACCGGATGGACAACTACGACAACACCAACATCGACTCGCTGGTCGTCGGCAACACCTCGAAGACCCAGGCCGCGACCGTCCAGCTGTACTTCACCCCGAACGGCGGCGCCGAGCAGCCGCAGGGCGCCCCGGTCCAGGTCCCGGCCGGCGGCACGTTCACCTTCATGCTCACCAACAACCCGCTGAACAAGGTCTCGGCGGTGCGCAAGGGCGGGACCTACCGCGTGCAGAGCGACATCCCGATCATCGCCTACCAGCACTCGCCGATCGGCGCGGTCGCGACCAATGACGCCTCGATGCTGCTGCCGGAGCACGCGCTGCGGCAGAACTACGTGATCGCCTCGTACAAGGACTGGCTGTCGACGATCGGCGACATCCAGCCGAGCTACTTCAACGTGATCGCGGCGCAGAACGACACGACGGTCACGTGGACCCCGCAGCAGGGCACCGTCGCCGGCGACGGCGTTCCGGGGGTCGGGCCCGGCCAGACCGGCATGGCCAAGCTGTCGCGCGGCGACCTGCTGCAGGTCCGCGCGCAGAGCGGGGGCGACGTGTCCGGCACGGTCGTCAGCGCCGACAAGCCGATCTGGGTCGTCGGCGCGGTCACCTGCGTCAACGTGCCGTCGGGCGTCACCTTCTGCGACCACGTCGAGGAGCAGATGCTGCCGCTCGACTACTGGGGGAAGACCTACGTCGGCGCCCACTCGCCCCTGCGCGGCTTCGAGCAGCACCACTGGCGGGTCTACGGCGGCGAGGACGGCGTCGTCGTGTCGACCGTGCCGCCGCAGCCGGGCACGCCGATGATGCTGGGCAAGGGCCAGTGGAAGGACCTCGTCGTGCCGAACGGCACCAGCTTCATGTTCCAGGGGACAGGTCCGTTCCTGCCGGTGCAGTACCTCGAGGGCACCGACGGCGGCGCGAGCACCGGCGACCCGGCGATGTACCAGATGATCCCGGTCGAGCAGTTCCTCGACCGCTACGCGTTCGTCACCGGCACCGGCTACGCGCAGGACTACGCGCAGGTGATCCGCGTCAAGGGCGGCGCCGACGTGCTGATCGACGGCCAGCTCGTCACCGGCTACTACGCCGTCGGCGACTACGAGGTGTCGGACTGGCTGATCCAGCCGGGCGCGCACCTGGCCGAGAGCGAGCAGCCGTTCGGGATCCTCCAGATCGGTTACACGGGCGTCACGTCGTACGCGTACCCGGGCGGCATGCAGCTCGAGGAGATCAACCCGCAGTGAGCGGGCCGCCCGCGGCCCCGTCGTCGTCGTCCTCGGGCTCGTCCGCGGGATCGAGCGCGTCGAGCGGCCCGTCGTCGTCCGGGCCGCCGGCGCTGAACGCCAGCCGGTCGGCGCCGATCGCCCGGAGGCGGAACAGGTTGACGCCGAAGTTGACGCGGACGTCGCTCGACCCGCGCAGTTGCACGCCGACGTCGCCGCGCGCGACGAACGTCAGTGTGGCGCCGAGCCGGCCGGCGTCGAGGAAGCGCTGCAGGTCGAGGGTCGAGCCGCGGATCTGCAGGCCGCCGCCGCCGGACTGCGCGCCGTAGAACACGAGGTCGTGGCCGCTGAACACCTCGTGCACGACGTACCAGCGGCGGTGCCGCCACGGCGGCACCGCGCCGAGGCGCACGGCGACGTCGCGGGGGCTCCGCAGGCGATCGATCTCGAGGCCGGCGAGCGACACGAAGAACGACGCGCGCCGCTCGAGCGAGATGTCGAGGCCGACCTCGGCGGCGCCGAGCCGGGCCGCGCCGTCGAGGCCGCCGCCGACCTCGCGCTCGCTGTGGAACTGGAACTTCTCGGCCCGGCGGCCGCCGGACTCGACGACGACCGGGACGCGGAAGTCCGCGGTGACGTTGCCGCGGCGGGTCCACACGCCGCCGACGAACTCGCCGTAGTCGCCCGGCGCGACGGCCTCGGTCGGCGGCCACACGGCGCGGCAGCGCAGGTGGGTCTGCAGGGCGCGCGAGTACTGGCGGGGCAGGCTCATGCTCCCCGTTATCGCACGGGCGGCGGGGCGGCGGCGCGCGGCTACTCCCAGCCGAGCATGCTCAGCGACGCGCGCACGAGCTCGCCCATCGACTCGCAGCGGAGGAACCGGTCGTCGCGGTGGTGGTACGCGAGCTCCTGGCGCAGCCGGGCGACGTGCTCGGGCGGCGCGAGGACGTCCGCCGACATGGTCGCGAGCAGGTCGCCGAGCGCCTCGTGCTCGGCGCGCGCGCGCAGGCGCAGCAGCGCGTGCTCCTCCTCCTGGTACTGCTTGACCGACTCCGGGGTCATGTACTGGATCGCCAGGAAGATGATCGCGTTGTTCTGCGGGTAGTACTTCGGCATGTACACGTTGCAGCGCGACTCGTAGCTCTGCTGGTCGAAGTCGATCGCGCGCAGGCGGACCATCGTCTCGTCGAAGTCGGGGATCACGTTGACGACGTAGTTGCTCGAGTGCATGTCGCCGAGCAGGCGGACGAAGCAGCGCTCGTTGAACTTGACGAACTCCTTGGCGAGGCGGACGACCTCGAGCCGGTCGTCGCGCAGATGCTCGCGGATGAACTGGTCGCCGGGGACGCCCGAGATGTGCTCCTCGATCAGGGTGTCGCCGTCGGTCAGGAACTGGATCCGGTTCGGCGACAGCAGGTCCTCGAGCTCGAGCCCGTAGATCCGCGAGGCGTCGGCCTGCTTGACGTAGAAGTAGTCGAAGTTCTCGTTGAGCGTGTTGAGGATCCGGACGCGGAACGGCTGGGTGTTGCCGTAGGTGCAGACGTCGACGCGGTCGGTGATCAGATGGCGCATCAGCGAGGCGTTGCCCATCACCCGCATCGAGGCGTAGGTGCGGACGAGGTCGCGGAAGATGTCCTGGCGCAGCGACGAGGGGTAGAGCACCGACTGCCACAGGGTGTCGCGCCCGCGCTTGTCGTAGACCGGGGTCGCGTCGCTGTAGTGCGTCAGGTCGGCGTAGCGGACCGGCAGCTCGGCGAGCCGGCCGTGGCGGGCGAGGTAGCCGCGCAGGCCGTCGCTGACGCGGTAGTGACGCTTCTTGCGCGAGATCATCGCCATGGCGGCGAGAAGCGTGGCGGCTCGCCGGGACGCGCGCAAGGCCGCAGGTGACGGCGGCGCGCGCCTGTGCGACCCTCGGGCGGTGCGGCGGATCGCCTGGCTGCTGGTGCTCGTCGCGTGCGGGCGGACGCCGGCGCCCGCGGCCGCACCGGCGCCCGCGGAGCTGTGGTTCGGCGGGGACGTACACCTCGGCGCAGGCGGGCCGGAGACGCTCGCGCCGCTGGCGGCGGCGATGGCCCCGGCGGCCGGGATCGTCAACCTCGAGGGGCCGATCGACCCGCGCGGCGCGGGCGGCGGGGCGGTCCGCGAGGCGGGGGCGATCCGGCTGTTCAACGGGCCAGGCGCGGCCCGTGCGCTGGCGGCGGTCGGGGTCGCGGCGGCGGGGCTCGCCAACAACCACGCGCAGGACGCCGGTCCCGAGGGACAGGACCGTACGGCCAGGTCGCTGCGCGCCGTCGGGGTCGCGCCGTTCGGCGGGGCGGCCGGGGTCGCGGTGGTCGAGCGCGGGGGGCTGAAGATCGCGCTCGCCGGCTTCGACCTCGGCGCGGCCGCGCCCGCGGGGCTGGCGGCGGCGCTCGCGGAGGCGCGCGCGGCCGGGGATGTCCTCGCGGTCAGCTTCCACACGACGGGGCCGCCGCTCTACCTGCCCGAGCCGCCGTTGCGCGAGGCCGCCGAGCTGGCGCTCGCGTCCGGGGCGAGCGTCGTCGTCGCCCACGGGTCGCACGCGATCGCCGGTGCGGAGCGGCGCGGGGCGGCGGTGGTCGCGTGGGGGCTCGGCAACGTCGCGTTCGCCTGCGACTGCACCGACGAGCGCGAGGCGCTGGCGCTGCGCGTGCGCCTCGGCCGGGGCGGGGTCGAGGCGGCGGCGCTGGTGCCGATCGACGCGGGGCTGCGCGGGGCGCCGGCCCACCCGGCCGCCGAGCCGGGGGCGCTGCTCGATCTGCTGGCGGCGCTCGGGGTCGAGGGGCAGCGCTCGGCGGACCGGCTCGAGCTGGTCCCGTGAGCCTGTCCGTAGGGTCCGGTGCGCGCGGTCGTCTTCGAGGTGGTCCTGCGCCCGCCCGGGGCGCTGCCTGCTCATCAGGCTGCGAAGAACCACCCCTCCTCGACCTTGTGCTCGTAGTCGGTGAGCGGGCCGCCGTTGGCCTTCTCGACGCTCTGGATCAGGCGGATGTTCTTGCGGTCGATCGCCGTCAGCTTCGCGTCGCTGTAGGTCTCGTCGGGCGTGTACCAGTCCATGTCCGCGAAGTAGTACTGCAGCAGCGATGAGCGGAACGGGCGGCCGCGGCGGGCGTAGATCGTGTTGCGCAGCATCCGCAGGTCGCGGAGCGACAGCGTGGCGAGCTGGTTGGCGGCGAGCAGGCCGTCGAGCTGGTCCGGATCGGCGAGCGGCGAGAGGTCGACGGGCTTGAGTTCGGGCTCGCCGGTCCACCCGCCGAGGTGCACGGCGAGCAGCTCGATCTCGATGTCGTCCTCGGCGGTCGCCTTGCCGGCGGCCTTCTTGGCCAGCAGATCCTTCTGCATCGCCTCGAGGGTCGCCCGCGGGAGCGACTCCTCGTGGTTGACGATCGCCTGGGCGTTGGCGTAGTCGGTCGGCGTCAGCGTCTTGAGGTCGGGCTGGTCGCGCGGGGCGTACCAGTCGAACTGGCGGAAGTGCCGATCGAGCCAGGGCTTGCGGAAGCTCTGGCCGGCGCGGGCGTAGATCGTGTTGCGCAGCAGCGTGAGCTCGCGCAGCGTCCGGCCCTCGAGGTCGGCGGCGGTGATCGGGGCGTCGTAGTAGAGCGGCCGGGCCGGGGCCGGGGCCGGGGCCGGCGCAGGGGCGGCCCCGGCGTCGGCGGTCTTTTGCGGCATGTCGGAAGAGGCAGGCGCGCCCGCGGGCGGGGTCGCGGCGGCGGACGGCGGGGTCGCAGGCGGGGTCGTCACGGGCTTGGCCGCGGCGCTCGTGGGCTGGTTCGCGGGCTGGCTCGCAGGACCCTCGGCCGCGGGCTTGTCGCAGGCGGACAGCCCGAGCAGCACGAGCAGCGAGAGGGTGAGCGGGCCAGGGGGCAGGAGCGGGGCGAGGCGGCGCCGGGTCATCGGGCCGCAATTTATCCTGGTGCGAGGGTGCGGTGGTGGGCGATGATGCCCGCCATGGTCTGCCGCAATCCTCGCGCTTCCCTCGTGTTCGTCGCCGCGCTCGCGCTGCCGGGCTGTCTCGAGCCCTACGACCTCGGCGCGAGCGCCACGGGCAGCGAGGGCGCCACGAGCGGGACCGGCGGCGGGACGGACGAGCCGACCGGCGGGACCTCCGGCGGCACGACCGACGATCCGACCGGCGGCGAGACGGGCACCACCGGCGGTGTGCCGACCGGCGGCTGCGGGGCGGCGCCGTACGCCTGGCTGCCGCCCGACGGCATGGGCGAGATCCTCGCGCAGCAGCCGGTGGTCACGCTCGACGCGGCGACGATCAACGACCTGCTCGAGATCAACGGCTACGGCGCGCTCGGGCCGGTCGAGTACGGGGCGCGCGTCGACAAGATCCGCTACCGCACGCAGGACCGCGGGCAGGAGCACGAGACGACCGGCTTCGTCGCGTTCCCGGTCGGGCCGGCGCCGATGCAGCGGCCGCTGGTGGTGTGGGCCCACGGGACGACCGGCTTCTCCGACGCGTGCGCGCCGACGGCCGACCCGCAGGGGTTCCAGATCCCGCTGATCCTCGCGGCGAAGGGCTACGTCGCGGTCGCGCCGGACTACATCGGCATGAACGGCTGGGGCCCGCCGTCGAACCGGCTGCACCCGTACATCGTGCCCGAGCCGACGGCGATCGCGGTGCTCGACTCGGCGCGCGCGATGTACGACTTCGCCGCCAAGAACGCCGACCTGCCGAGCACGCCGACCGACCAGATCGTGCTGTTCGGCGCGTCGGAGGGCGGGTTCGCGACGCTGTGGGCCGACCGCTACGCGCCGCACTATGCGCCCGAGCTCAACATCGTCGCCAACGTCGCCGCGGTCCCGCCGACCGACGCCTACGGGCTGACGAAGCACGGCGCGACGGTGTTCGGGCCGACGACCGGCGCGCTCGCGGCGGCGATCGTCGGCGGCTGGGACTGGCTCGGGCGTACGACGCCGCTGACCGAGGTGTTCAGCGCCGGGCCGCCGATCGACGTCGCCTCGCTGCTGCCGCAGCTGATGGAGTCGACCTGCAGCATCGACCTGCCGCCCGAGATCATGGCGACCGACCACGTGTACGCGCAGCCGTTCGTCGACGCGGTGACCGCCAGCGACTGGGACGCGATGGGCGTGTGGGGCTGCATGCTCAAGCAGGCGTCGCTCGGCGACTCGGAGATCCCGCTGCTGACGAGCACGCCGACGCTGGTGCCGCTCGGCGAGGCCGACGACCTCGTCTACACGCCGGTGGTCCGCGAGGACCTGCCGCGCCTGTGCGACCAGGGCTACGTGCTCGAGCCGATCGAGTGCGCGGGCGCGGGCCACGTCGACGCGGTGCTGCAGGCCGTGCCGTTCGCGATCGAGTGGGTCGAGGAGCGGCTCGCCGGCAAGCCGATCGCCGAGCCGTGCGTGATCAAGCCGCCGGTCGACTGCACGATGCTGTGAGCGCGCCGCGCACCTGGCCGGAAGGACAGGGCCCAGGCGCCATGTCCGCGAGGACTCGCGCACGGGCGCGCGCGCGCGCCGCACCAGGCGCGGGCCCGCCCGCGCGCCGTCCTTGTCCCCGCGGTCGGGCGGCCGCTATCATGCCGCCCGTGTCTCGCCTCGAGCTCACGGGCGCGGCGTCCCTCGCGGCGGCCCTCGCGGTCGCGCCGCTGCCGTGCGCCGCGGCGCCGGCCTCCGCGGCGCCGGCCTCCGCGGCGCCGGCGGTCGACCCGAAGAAGGAGTACGAGCAGGGGGTCGCCGAGCGCGCGGCCGGGAACTTCGTCGCCGCGGCCGAGCACTTCGACGCGGCCTACCGCGAGCTGCCGACCGGCGAGCGCGAGATCCGGGCCGGCGTGCTGTTCGAGCTCGTCGACGCGCGGCGCAACGCGTTCGCCGAGGGCGAGGGCGCGCCGCAGATCTGCGAGACCGAGCGGCTGCTGGTCGGCTACCTCGACGAGGTGCGCGCGGAGTTCGGGGCCAAGGGCGACAAGAAGCCCGACACGCGCAAGGCGAAGAAGCTGCTCGCCGAGGTGCGCAAGCAGATCGCGGCGCTGAAGAAGGAGCAGCCGGACCTCGAGTGCGCGCGCGAGGTGATCGAGCCGCCGGCGCCGCCGGAGCCGGAGCCGCCGCCGGCGCCGCCCGAGCCGGATGTCCCGAAGGACAGCCCACCCGACCCGCGCCCGCGCCGGCTGGTGATCGCCGGGGCCGCGACCGCGGGGGCCGGGGGGCTGTTCCTGGCGATGATGGCGGCCGGGCTCGCGGTCGGTGCGCGCGCCGAGCGCGACGGCGCGGCGGCGACGGACGCGGCGGTGCTCGCAGGTGTGCCGCTGTCGGAGCGCGACCCGGCGCTGCAGGCGATCGTCGACCGCGGCCGCGTCGGCAACGGGCTGGCGATCGCGGGCGGCGTGCTGGCGACCGCCGCGCTCGCGGCCGGCGTGGCGATGATCGTGATCGGCAAGCGCACGCGATCCGCGCCGAAGGCCGCGTTCGCGCCCGGGCTCGGCCCGGGGCAGCTCGGCGGGGCGCTGACGCTGCGTTTTTAGCGGGCGCGCCGGCGCGCGCGAGGCTGCGAGGCGCGGGCGCGCTGCGATATCCTGCGGCTCGATGTCCATGAGCACGGAGCTGTCGGTCGAGGTCGACGCGGCGGATCCGTCGCGGCCCGGCGGCACGCAGGTGACGCCCGGCCCGGCGCTCCTGTGGCAGGACCCCGAGGCGCTGGTCGGCTCGCTGCTCAGCGAGCGCTACAAGCTGCTCAAGCTGATCGGGCAGGGGGGCATGGGCGCGGTGTTCCTCGCCGAGCACGCGATCATCGGCAAGACGATCGCGGTCAAGGTGCTGAGCCCGGAGTACAGCCGCAACCCGGGCGACGTGCAGCGCTTCCTGCAGGAGGCCCGCGCGGCGTCGCTGATCCGCCACGACCACATCGTCGACATCTCCGACTTCGGCTACACGCCGCAGGGCCAGGCGTTCCTGGTGATGGAGTACCTCGAGGGCGAGGACCTCGCGCACCTGCTGGCGCGCGAGGGCCGGATCCCGTGGTTCCGCGTGTCGAACCTGATCCTGCAGATCGCGTCGGCGCTGGCGGCCGCGCACGCGAAGGGCGTGGTCCACCGCGACATGAAGCCCGAGAACTGCTTCCTCGTGCGCCGCGAGGACGGCGAGGACTGGGTCAAGGTGCTCGACTTCGGGATCGCCAAGATCGTCGACGAGCGGCTCAAGCACCGCGGCGCCTCGCTGACCGCCGAGGGCGGGATCATCGGCACGCCGGAGTACATCGCGCCCGAGCTGGTCAAGGGGCTCAAGGCCGACGCGCGGGTCGACATCTACGCGCTCGGGGTGATCATGTACCGGCTGCTGACCGGCACGCTGCCGTTCACCACCGACACTGGCAACTACATGGCGATCCTGTCGCAGCACCTGCTGCAGGCGCCCGAGCCGCCGCGGCAGCGCGCGCCGGAGGCCCAGATCCCGCGCGAGATCGAGAGGGTCGTGCTGCGCGCGCTGGCCAAGGAGCCGGGCGAGCGCTACCAGACGGTCGAGGAGATGATCGCGGCGCTCCGCGAGGTCCAGCTGCTGCTGACCGGCGCGAGCTCGACGGGGATCGTGACGATGCTGCCGGTGATCAAGCCGCGGACGCTGCGCGCGGGCCGGCGGCGCCGGCCGGGCCGCGGGGTGCGGCTCGCGTTCGGGCTCGCCGGGGCGGCCCTCGGCGGGCTCGCGGTGTGGCTGCTGACGGCCGGCGAGGCGCCGCCGGCCGACAACCCGCCTGCCCATGCGACCATGACCGAAGCGCCAGCCCCGGCCGTCGCGCCGCCGAGGCCCGCGACCCCGACGCCGCCCGAGCCGGCGGCGGCGGCGAGCACCGGCGAGGCGACGGGCGATCCCGCGAGCGACGACCCCGGCGAGGCGGCGCGGCCGGCGACGCTGTCGGACGCCGACTTCCGCCGGACGGTCGAGGCGATCCAGCGCGACGTCAAGAGCAAGTGCTCGGGCCTGCCGGGCATGCAGATCCGGGCCAGGATCTACGTCGAGGCCGACGGGACGGTCGACCGCGTGGTGCCGGAGGGCGCGCTCGCGGGCTCGTCGTTCGGCAACTGCGTGGTCAAGCAGATCCGGGCGGCGCGGTTCAAGCGGGCGCAGCGGGCCTCGGTCCGCGCGGCGAGCTTCAAGCTGTGAGGCTCACGCCGGCGCGAACAGGCGCACGCGCTCGGCGGTGAAGTTGAGGAACAGCCACACGCCGGGGGTCTCGGGGACGCCGTCGGGGACGCCGCCGGGGCCCTCGAGGTCGAGCAGGTCGACGTCGGGCGGGATGTTGTTCTCGGTCGCGCACTCGTCGGGGTGGTCGCTGCCGGCGATCACCGACCACAGGTTGATCGCGGCGCCGTTGAAGTTGTACGAGATCATCTCGGCGTCGGTCTCGCGGATGAAGCCGGCGATCACGCTGTCGCCGAGGCCCTCCGACGGGTCGGTGTCGTCGGGCAGGTAGCTCGCCGACATCTGCAGCCGGGCGAAGTCGACCTCGCCGATGTTCTCGCTGATCTTGAGCGGGTAGCTGAGCTGCGGCGTGGCGAAGCACGGCGAGTCGGGCAGGTTGAGCGCGGGCAGGTTGGCCGGCTTGATGCCCGAGGTGTCGTACTCGGCGCAGTTGCCGTCGTCGCGGTTCTTGACCGGGAACGACAGCGGTATCTCTTCGCTGGTGAGCGTGCACTCGCCGAGGACCACGTCGCAGGTCGGCCGCTGGTACAGCTTGATCTCGATCTGGTCCGCCGCGGGGTCGTAGTTGGGCGCGACGAACAGCAGGTTGGTGTCGCCGCTGGCGACCTCGCCGTTGAGCGCGGTCGACAGGTCCATGCGGACGTTGGTGCAGATCGTGCCCGAGAACAGCGGCGCGTGGATGTCCGGGTCGATCAGCTGCAGCGAATCGATGCGGAAGGCGAGCGCGGACAGCTCGACCCGGCCGTCGTCGGTCGTGCTCGAGCCGGAGCCGGTCTCGGCGGTGGTGTCGTCGGTGGTCGTCGGCAGCGCCGTGCTCGACGAGGTGCCGACGTCGGTCGCGCCGGTGGTCGTGAGCGTGCAGCCGCCGAGCTGCTCGCAGGTGTCGTCGAGGAATGCGCCGCGGAAGCAGGCCGACGGCGCCAGCGCGGCGGCGAGGAGCGCGAGCATGCAGCGGCGACGCACGCTCGCCAGTGTACACGCTTTCGTCGCGCGCTCACTTCGCGGCGACCAGCGCGGCGTCGGCCCGGCCGGCCTGCCAGGCGTCGATGTGGCGCAGCACGGCCATGACGATCCGGTCCTCGGCCCGCTTGCGCCGGGCCGCCGCCGGGCCGCGGGGCGCGACGACGTTGATCAGGATCGAGAAGCCGACCTGCGGGGTGCCGTCCTCGGCCGTGATCACGCCGGTCAGGCCGCTGACGCCGTCGAGCGTGCCGGTCTTGGCACGGACGCGCTTGCCGGAGCGGCGCAGGCGCGCGCGCATGGTGCCGTGCTCGCCGGCGACCGGCAGCGCGGACACGAGGCCGCCGTCCTCGGCGTGGACCGCGTGCGCGACGGCGATCAGGTCGACGAGCGCGCTGGTGGTGACGCGCCCGCGATCGCTGAGGCCCGAGCCGTTCTCGAACACCAGCGCGTTGGGGTCGAGGCCGAGGGTGCGCCAGTAGCCGAGCACGACCTCGGCGCCGTTGTCCCAGTCGCCGGGGCTGCCGGTGATCCGCCAGCCGAGGGTCCGCAGCAGCTGCTCGGCCATGAAGTTGTTGGAGAAGGCGAGCGCGTCGGCGGCGACCGCGGTCAGCGGGGCGGAGTCGCGGTGTGCGACCAGCTTGACGTCGTCGCCGTAGCCGGGCGCGCGGCCGCGGACGACCGGCAGGAGCGGCGCGTCGGCCCGCTCGGCGAGCAGCGTCGCCAGGGCGCCGCCGGTGTACAGGCCCGGGTCGGAGACGCGGCGGCGGATCTTGAACGGGCGGGCCTTGCGGCCGAGCGCGCCGGTGACCTCGACGACGGTGCGCAGGTCGTCGCCCTCGCCGCGCGCGTAGGTGCGGATCTTGAGGCGGCCGCGGCCCGCGGTCGCCTGGTTGTCGACGACGAGGTGGGTGCTCGGCGGGGTGAGGGTGACGGTCGGGGCGCCGCCGGGGCCGGGGGCGACGGTGATCTCGACGGTGTTGAAGTCGAGGCTGAGCGCGCCGCTCGGCGCCTGGTACGACAGGCCGACCTCGCTGTCCGAAAAGCCAGGTGCGAACCGCCGCGGCGAGAAGGCTGCGTCGTCGACGACGATCCGCCGCACGGCGGCGAGGTCGGTGCGCGCGGCGATCTCGTCGGCGAGCGCGGCGAGGGCGACGTGGTCGAGGGTCGGGTCGCCCTCGCCGACGACGACGAGGTCGTCGCCGGCCCGCAGGACGCGGGTGGCGAACCGGTGGTCGGGGCCGAGCAGGTGCAGCGCGGCGGAGGTGGTCAGCAGCTTGTTGTTGCTCGCGGGGTTGAGCGGGACGTCGCCCTGGTAGTCGAACAGGACGGTGTCGCTGGCGAGGTCGCGGACGTGCACGCTGACCGCGGCGACGCGCTCGAGCGGGGCGACGACGGCGCGGATCGCCCGGTGCAGGCCGGCCGCGTCGAGGCCGCCGGGGGCCGGGGTCGCCTCGCCGCGGCGCGCCTCGACGTCGCGGGCGAACGCCTCGAGCCGGGCCATCAGCCGCTGCTCCGCGGTCGGCGGCGGGGCCGGCGGCGGGGCGTAGGTGATGTCCGGGAAGGCGACGCTGCGCGGCGCGGCCTCGGCGAGGTCGATCCGCATGGCCTCGGGGACAGGCTGCGCGTAGGCCAGCGCGGCCGCGCCGACCAGCGCGAGCGTGCTCCCGGCGGTGACCCACGGGTTCATGGCCCTTGCAAGATCAGCGCGGCCGGCCGCCCCCGTCAAGCCGACCGCCCGCCCGCGGGGTCGTGGCTGGCTTTTGCGACACCTCGCGCAGGGGGTGCGCGGGCGTCAGGCCTTGAACGTCATCAAGGGGCGGAGGCGGGCGACGACGAGGACGGTCGGCGCCGCGAGCCGCTCCGCGAGCACGAGCCCTCGGAGTCACGCTCTCGCCGCTCGGGTCCGCCCGCCGCCCCGCTGACCGCGCGCGAGGGCTCCGTACGGAGCGTCGCGCACGACGAGCGTCGAGGCGCGGCGAACGGTGCACAGTTTTCATTGTTGCTCCCGGCGAACGCATCGCATCATGCCGCCCGAGGATAGGAGGAGTACGATGAATCCGAAGAGCGATACCATCAAGCCGGTCGTCAACCCCGCCAGGGACGATGGGAAGACAGAGAAACGCGAGGAGAGCCCGGGCGAGGCGATCAGGGGCGGGAAGATTCCCAAACTCCCCGGTGGCAACGGGGACGCGACCGGGCGCCCCCGATAAACTCCGCGGGCGCGGTCGCGCTTTCCAGGCGCTTCGCGGGGTCCTCGACCTCGCCGTCGCTCGCGGCGCCCGCGGCCCCGACGCAGGATCACGTCGGCTCGCCGTAATCGACCTGCAGCGGATCGTCGAGCGCGATCGTCACCGGCTGCACCTGCGCCGGCCCCGGCGCGGTGTAGCGGACGCCCGGGGTCGGATCGTTGCCGGGCCCGCCCGGGTTGTAGAAGGCGCCGTACGGCGCCTGCGCCGGGATCTCGACCGCCGTGATCGCCCGCATCGCCGCCTCGTCGCCGTCGAGGACGATATCGATGTAGTTGTCCCAGTCCTCGACGTAACAGTCGTCGTAGACGACGTCCTTCCCGGCCGGCTCCCCGAGGTCCGCGAGCCCGACGACGCGGATCGTGCCGCCGCCGACGGTGTGCGTCTCCCCGGCGCGATCGATGGTCGACGTCGTCCCGTCGGGGTGGCGCAGGTGCACGCGGAAGAACCGGTCGTACTCGTCGGGGCGCAGCCCGCGGACCCCGTCGGGCGAGAAGCCGCCCGAGGTGTACGTGCGCAGGCGGAACTTCGCCGCGTCGCCGTAGAGCGTCGCGCCGTCGTTGGGGAACGGGCCGCCGAGCGCCCGCGGGCCGCCCTCGCCGCGGTTCGACATGCGGTTCAGCTTGGCCGCGACCAGCGACGGCCCGGCGACGTAGGGGTTCGTGCTCTCCTTGCTCAGCCCGACCGCGCTGACCGGCCCCTGCGGCCCGACGAGCATCAGCGGCCTGTCGTCGGCGACGACCTCGACCCGCACCGGATAGATCGCGCCCGCCTCGTCGGGCTGCAGCCGGTTGCCGAACTCGCCGAAGATCACCGCGACCTGGCGCTCGTTGAACTCGTAGTTCGGCTGGAGCGTCGCGACCGCGGGCGTCACCGTCGTGCCGTCGTTCAGGTGCACCGCGAAGTCGGTCGCCGCCATCGTCGACGGCACGAGCGGCCAGCTGAACACGATCGGCATCGCGTCCGCGCGCTCGATCCGGAGCATCGCGTTCCTCTCGACCGACGATGTCTGCGTGCGCCGCGGCGGTGCATCCCCGCCGCAGCTCAAATTCTGCCACGTCCCCCCGGCCGCGCGAACCTCGGCCTCGCCGCCGTCGACGCCGATGATCCCCTCGAAGCCGTAGCCCGCCGACAGGATCTCGGCCCGGCTCGAGAACAGGTCCGCCGCGACCAGTCGGTCCTCGAAGATCAGGCGGTTCGCCCCGCCGCCGCAGGCCGGGAGGACCAGGAGCGCGACGAGGCCGACGGACATCACCGGATGCACGGGCGCATCGTCGCAGAGCGAGCGCCACCCGGGAAGAGCGTCGCTCACGCCGGTCCGGAGAGCTCAGGGCGGTCTCTGCGAGCGCTCGCCGCGGCCGGGCGCTCTCCGCCCGCATCGCGCCGCCGTGCAGCTCCACCAGCCGCTTCACCAGATTGAGCCCGACGCCCGGCCCGCCCTGCGAGCGCGCGAGCAAGCGCGAACACGTGCGGGAGCAGCGTCGGCTCGATCCCGGTCCCGTTGTCGCGGACGCTCACCCGCGCGAGTGTCCGGGGAGCGGGAGCAGGGCGGAGGACTGCCCTCGGTCCGGGCGGTCGATCGAGATGAGACTCACTTGCGAGGCGCACGCCCGACGTTCGGCCGGAGCGATGATTCCCCATGATGTTTCGCCGTGGTCTGCTCGGATTCGCGTCGCGTCTGGCGTTGGCGGTGCTGACCGCGTGCGGCGACGGCGACGCGGGCGTGGGCGGGACAGGGGCGCCGGAGACGACGATGTCGGCGGACCCGACGGGCGGGACGACCGGTGAAGATGCGTTCGCGGCGGAGCTCGAGCGGCTGGTCGTGCCCCACATCGATCCGTCCGGAAAGACGGGGGCTGTCGGGCTGGTGGCGGCGGTCGTCGGTCCCGGGGTGCGGATCGTGGCCGGTTATGGCGCGACCGAGATCGGGGGCCCGGCTCCTGGGCCCGACACGATCTTCGAGATCGGCTCGCTGACGAAGGTGTTCACCGGGCTGCTGCTCGCGCGCGCGCTCGATCGCAGCACGGTCGCGCTCGCCGATCCGATCGATCCGTTGTTCCCGCTCGGGGCGCCGCAGTTCCAAGGGCAGTCGATCACGCTGCTGGACCTCGCTACACACTCGTCAGGGCTGCCCAGGATGCCGAACAACACCCACTCGGCGGATCCCCGCAACCCGGGCGCCGGCTACACGGAGCAGGACCTCGGCGAGTTCATGGCGAACTGGACGCTCAAGGCGGCGCCGGGTACGACGGTGATGTACTCGAACCTCGGGGCCGGGACGCTCGGATACTTCCTGGTCGAGGACGCGGGTGAAGCGAGCTACGAGGCGCTGATGCGGCGCGACCTGGCCGGGCCGCTGGGGATGATGGATACGCGGATCATGGTGCCGCCGACAGACCAGGCGCGCGTCGCCCGTGGCTACCGGCAAGGGATCGCGGCGCCGGCGAACGAGATCGGCGAGCCGCTCGCCGGCGGCGGGGCGCTGCGCTCGAGCGGCGCGGACATGCTGCGTTTGCTCGAGGCTGCGCTCGCGGTCGGTGACCCGGCGGTGGTCGCGGCGTGGAGCCGGGTGATCGAGCCGCAGCGACCGAGCCCGCAAGGTCGGGAGGGACAGCTCGGGCTGCTGGTGACGCGCGAGACGATCGACGGGCGGCACTGGTACTTCAAGGACGGTCAGACCGCGGGCTTCTCCAGCTATCTGCGGTTCTCGACCTCGCCTCCCGCGGCGGTGGTGTTGCTGACGAACGCGGGCGAGCTGGCGGAAGCCGACACGCTCAAGGTGCTCGCAAGCGAGATCCTGGGCGCGCTTCCGCCCGGGTGAGTCAGAGGCCCTCGAGAATGCCTGCGTCGTCGTCGCGCAGCGCGCAAACGACCGCCCGCTGTCGCCTGGGCGTCGTTTGACAGCCGCGGCCCGAGCAGGTCTCCTGAATCTCCTGTCGACATGATTCGCTCGAACCACCTCTTGCCTGTTCTGTTCGCCGGCGCGCTGCTCTCGCAGTCGTACGCACGCGCCGATGTCCCGCCGCCGCCGGATCCTCCGAACCCGTGTGACGGCAAGAAGACCGGCGACGCGTGCGGCACCGGCGGACTATGTGCGCCCGGAGAATGTTGCAAGCAGCGGCACGTGTCGGCCACGATCCAGCACTACGAGTCACTCAAGCCGCTGGACCAACAGGATCCGGACATCATCAATCCGCCGTCCGTCTGCAATCCCTGCATGAAGTGCGTCGCGGCGCCGGCGCCCGTCGCCCCGCCGCCCCCGCTCGAGCCGTCCAAGCCGGCCACCGACGCTCCGGCGCCTGCGACGACCAGGAGCAGCTCGATGTGTACTGTCGCGCCGCGGTCGAACGACGCCGGCGTAATGAGCGTGCTCCTCGCGGCCCTGGTCCTCGGCAGCCGCAGGTCCCGGCGTCGCTGAGTCGAGCGATGCAACTGCGCCGCCCGCGGGGCTGGACGCCACGCGGACGGCGGTCGCAGCATGATCCGAGGACATGTCCCATGCCCCTCGGTGAGCACGTGCTCGGGCGCATGGCAGAGGATCCGCTCCTCCGGCGTCTTCGCGGCGCTGTCGCAGCTCGAATCGCCGCGGCATGCCCACGTCACCGCGGTCCCCGTAATGATCGACTGGACGAGCGAAGGCGCTGCGACGCGCTCGAGGCCGGTCTGCGGATCGTAGGCCGGATAGTCGAGGATCTGGATTGCATGCTTACCTGCGAGAGGAACAACGATTGTCCGCAGGAAGAGGTAAAGACGGAGTGCAGGCTGTTCGACAGCGCCGCCGCGACGCGTCGGAGCGGGAGTTGCGCAGGGGCCGTCGAGATCCGTCGCCGGCGGCGAGGTACGAGCGGGGCGGCGTCGGCGGTCGCGCTCGCGCGGCCGCTCATGGGCGCGGGCGCGAAGCCGCTCGCGCGTCGCGGACGAGCGGGCGCGGTCCGAGCCTCGTCGCAAAGGCGAGCGCCTCCTCGATCGAGAGTGGCTTCGGGCCCGCCGCGCCCGGATGTCCGCATTGACACTCCAATGCGTGCCCTGTACTGTCGGGTCGGCGCGTCGGGGGGCGGCGGGGCCTTCAGCCGCCGCGGGAGACGACGTTGACGGAAGATCAGCCTTCACACCCCGCGGGAGGTCCGCCGCGGCCGACATCGACGGAGATCGAGGTCCGCTGGCTGCGCTGGCAGGACGCCCGCGAGAGGATCCTCGACCTGCGGCGGCGGGTCTTCGTCGAGGAGCAGGGGTTCGCGCCGACGGTGATCGAGAGCCCGGGCGACGCCGGCGGGCTCCACCTCGGGGCGTTCGCCGACGGGCAGCTGGTCGCCAGCATCGCCGGCTATCTGTACGAGGCCGGCGCGCCTGCGCTCGCGGACTTCGGGCTGCCGCCGATCGCGGGCCTGACGATCCAGTGGAGCAAGCGGATCGAGCTCGCCAGCCACCGCAGCCGCGGGATCACCGAGCTGCTCGCGGCGAGCGTGTTCCGCTACGTGTACGAGAGCATGCGGCCGGTGCGGATCTTCCTCGCACTGCAGGGGCCGCACCGCCCGCTCGAGGCGCACTATCGGCGGTTCTTCAACTTCCGCCGCCACGGCGAGGTGATGCTGCCGGCCGGCGGCGGCGGCGAGCCGGTGCCGACGACGGTGATGGTCGTCGACGGCGAGGCGGGGCTGCGCGCGCTGTACCTCAAGATGCGCGGCGCGGCCGAGAGCGAGCTGCGGCGCTGCCCCGCGACGGTGCCCTCGCTGGTCCGCTTCCTCGTCGACGACGGGCGCCGCCACCTGCTCGCCGGCGAGCCGCTGTCGGCCGAGAACCTGTACGTCGCGCCGCTCTCGCTCGCCGACGAGCTGCCGCGCCTGGCCGCGCAGAATCGGCTGCAGCACATCGAGCAGCAGCCGCGGCTGGCGGAGACGCCGTTCCCGCCGGCGCGCGAGGGGTCGCGCCTGCTCGACATCGGCACCGGCACCGGGGTGTACCTCGCGCTGCTGGCGAAGGAGCCGCGGCTCGCCGGCTACGAGTTCGTCGGTATCGAGCCGGCCCCGCAGCTGCTCGCGTACGCCCGCTTCGCGCACCCGGAGCTGGCCTTCCGCGTCGGCACCGCCTATGCGACCGGCGAGCCCGACGCGAGCGCCGACGTCGTCACCGCCAACTTCGTGTTCATCCACCTGCGGAGCCCGGACCTCGCGCTGCTCGAGCTGCGCCGGGTGCTGCGCCCGGGCGGGCTGCTCTACGTCGTCGACGTCAACGACACGACCTTCCGCGGGCCCGAGCCGATCGCCAGGATGGTCGCGGCCCACCACGCGCACCACGAGGGCGACCGGACGGTCCTCGCCTCGCTGCCGCGGCGCGCCGGCGAATTCGGGTTCGAGCCGGTCGCGCGGTTCGCCACCACCGTGCGCAACACCGGCGCGATCGAGCCGACCTTCGGGCGCGACGAGATCCACCTCGGGCGCATGAGCATGTGGGGCCTCCTGTCGTTCATGGGCCAGCGCGACGAGCTCGCCGACGTGTTCCAGTCCGCGCAGGAGCACTACTTCGGCTCCGACTGCGAGATCAGCCTCGACATCGAGACGCACGTCTATCGGCGGGGCGGCGATGGCTGAGCTGCGCGGCAAGGCTCCGCCGGCGACGATGTTCTGGCGCAAGGACGTCCTCGAGGAGGCGACCGAGATCCTCGAGGAGCCGTCGAAGAACACCAAGCGCAAGATCCTCGTCTCGCTGAACCTGATCCTCGGGCTGGTGTGCGCGCTGCACGTCGTGATCCAGCTCGCGACCCTCGGCCGTCTGCCCGACCCGGCGCGCGACATGATCGTGCTGCCGCTGATCCTGTTCTGTAACCTCGGCTCGGCGCTCTACAACTTCCGGGTGCTGCGCGGGACCCAGCGCCTCAGCCCGCGCCTCGACGCGATCAGCCGCTGGACGACGGTGCTGCTGATCCAGCTGGCGAGCCTGGTGATCGTCCACTTCAACCTCAACACGGCGAGCAGCATCCTGATGGATCACTCGCTGAGCATCCTGACGATCTTCCTGACCGGGGTGCTGCTCGGGCCGCGGATGGCGCTGGCGTGGGCGGCGGTGACGCTGATGAGCCTGCTCGCGGCGGTGCAGCAGCGCGGGCTCGACTTCGAGTACGTGCTGATGACCCGCGCGGAGGTGGCGGCGCTGCAGCGGCTCGACCCCGCGGCGTTCGAGGCGCGGGCGGCCGCGGCCGCGGCCGAGCACCTGGTGCCGCTGCCGATCGGGCTGTTCGCCGCGGTCTCGGTGATCTTCACCGCGCTGACGCTCGCGGCGACCTACTTCGAGGCCGGCATGATCGGCCGCGTGCTCGGGGCGATGCCGGTCGCGGTCGAGAAGATCCAGATCGCCGCGCGCGAGCGGCAGAAGCTGGCGCAGGAGAACCTGCGCATGGGCATGGAGCTCGAGGTCGCTCAGCGCGTCCAGGCGATGACGCTGCCGCGCGGCGACGAGCTGCGGCGCGACGCGGCGCTCGAGATCGCGGCGCACATGGTCCCCGCGTCGGAGATCGGCGGCGACCTCTACGACGTGCTCGCGGGCCCCGACGGCTCGACGTGCCTCGTGATCGGCGACGTCACCGACCACGGCCTCGCGTCCGGCGTGGTGATGCTGATGACGCAGGCGGCGCTGCGCTCGGCGCTCGAGCAGACCGACGGCGATCTGGTGACCTCGCTCGTGCGCGTCAATTCGGTGCTGTACAAGAACGTGCAGGAGCGCATGGGCGACCAGCGCAACCTGACGCTCGCGCTGCTGCGCTACCAGGACGGTCGGGTGCAGCTCGCCGGGCAGCACGAGAGCGTGATCGTGGTCCGGGCGAGCGGCGCGGTCGAGGAGATCGAGACGATCGACCTCGGGATCAACGTCGGCCTGATCCCGGAGATCGCCGACATGATCACCGAGCGGACCTTCGAGCTGTCGCCCGGCGACCTGATCGTCCTCTACACCGACGGCGTCACCGAGGCCGAGGCGCCCGGGGGCGAGCAGTACGGGGTCAAGCGGCTCAAGGACGTCGTCGCGGCCCACCGCGCGCTGCCGTGCGAGCAGATCCGCGATCGCGTGTTCAAGGACGTCTACGACTGGATCGCCGGCGGGACGGTCCACGACGACATCACGCTCGTCCTCGTGAGGCGGACGACATGAAGGAGCGCTGCATGGACGACAGGACCTACGGGGACTTCGACCTCGTCCCGGAAGACCTGGTGCCGGAGGCCCGGTTCTCGATGACGCTCGCGCCGAGCGAGCTGACGGCGCACTGGCAGCGCTGCGGGCGGGTGTCCGACTTCGTCGCCGGCTACATCGCGTCGGCCTACGCCGCGACGGGCGCGGGGCCCGGGGGCTCGCTCGAGGACGGGCCGCTGTTCACCTCGATCTCGACGGTGTTCCAGGAGCTGATCGAGAACGCGGCCAAGTTCTCGCGCAAGCGCGACGCGGCGATCCAGATCCGCGTCAAGCACTTCAGCCGGATCTTGATGTACGAGGTCGAGAACGCGACCACGCCGGCGTTCGCCCAGCGCTTCGAGGAGTACCTGCGCCAGATCGCGGCGGAGGACGATCTCGGCGCGCTCTACCTGCGGACCGTCGAGGCCCAGCTCGAGGCCGGGGCGGACGCGCAGCGCTCGGGGATCGGCCTGCTCGTGATCCGCAAGGACCACGGCGTCCGCGTCGGCGTCCGCTTCTCGGAGGACGACGCCGGCCGCCCGACCGTCACGGTGCGGGCGTTTCAGACGATGAGGGGAGTGTAACGATGGAAGTCCAAGAGCAGGGTGCCGTCGTGCGGTTCGTCGCCGAGTCGGCCACGGTGCAATTCGTCGGCCTCCTCCGCCTGCCACACCTGCGCGCGTACGACAACGTCGCCCGGCTGCTCCACGAGGCGGCCGCGCAGGTCGGCGAGGAGCTGACGCTCGACTTCCGTGAGCTCCGCTTCCTCAACAGCTCCGGGCTGTCGGCGATCGGCGTGTTCGTGGTCGCCATGCGCAAGGCCGGGCGCCCGAAGCTGCGGATGCTCGGCACGAAGAGCAACGCGTGGCAGCAGAACTCGCTCCGCAACTTCCGGATGCTGTGGAACGAGACCGTGCTGGTGATCGAGTAGGCCGTCAGTCCGTCGCGGCCGCCCCGCGCTCCGCGGTGGGCGCGACGAGGGCCGCCAGCGCGTGCACGCCGATCGGCGGCTCGGGCAGCCACGGCAGGACGAACGTGCGCCGGGACAGGCCGCCGGCGATCCGCGCGACCTGGCGCTGCTCGCCGAGCAGCCGCGCCTGCAGCAGCGGGTCGCTCGTGCCCGCGGCGGCGATGCTCTTGTTGATCACCCAGGCCCACGGGTCGACGCCCGCGCGGCGCAGGTCGTCCTGCAGCGCGGCCGCCTGGCTGACCGGGGTGACCTCGGGCAAGGTGACGAGGAGGACGCGCGTCAGCGACGGGTCCTGCAGGCGCATCAGCGGCGTGATCACGCCCTTGACGCCAGGGCCGGTGTGGCGCGTCGCCTGGCGGTGGTAGGCGCCGGTGGCGTCCATCAGCAGCAGCGAGTGCCCGGTCGGCGCGGTGTCCAGCACGACGAAGGCGCTGCGCGCCTCGTTGACGACGCGGCTGAACGCGTGGAACACCGCGACCTCCTCGGTGCAGGGGGAGCGCAGATCCTCGAGCAGCAGCGCGCGGCCCTGCTCGTCGAGGTCCTTGCCGCGGGTGCGCAGGATCTTGTCGATGTAGGCCCGGGTCTCGACCTTCGGATCGATGCGGCCGACCTTGAGCCCGTCGAGGCTGCCCGCGAGGGTCTCGGCGACGTGCGCGGCCGGATCGGTGGTCGTCAGGTGGACGCTGTGACCGCGCTGCACGAGGCCGACGGCGAGCGCGGCGGCGATCGTGGTCTTGCCGACGCCGCCCTTGCCCATGACCATGACGAGGCCGTGACCCATCGCGGCGAGCTCGTCGGCGAGGCGCGCGAGCGGCTCGGCGGACAGCGCGACGGCGGGCCCGGCGGGCGCAGGCGCGGGCGCGGGTCCGCGGCCGAGCAGGGCGCGCAACGCCGGCAGGCCGACCGTGTCGAACGGGCGCAGCGGCACCTCGTCGCGCGGCAGGTCGACGAGCGCGGCGGGCAGCGCGGCGATCGCGTCGCGGCCGAGCGCCTCGATCGCGCGGGCGACCGGGTCGTCGGGGCGGCTCGCGTGGAACACCGCGTTGATCACCAGCCGCTGATGGGTCAGGCCGAGCGCGCGCAGCTCCTCGGCGGTGCGCGCGGCCTCGTGCATCGGCCGCGGGTCCGGCCGCGTGACGAGCACGACCGTCGTCGTCGCGGGGTCGCTCAAGGCGGCCAGCGCGGCGTTGAAGCGCGACTCCTGCAGCTTCAGGCCGGAGTGGGGGCCGAGGCACGAGGCGCCGCGCTCGTTGCCGGCGAGGAAGCCGCTCCACAGCCTGGGCAGGCTGAGCAGGCGCAGGGTGTGGCCGGTCGGCGCGGTGTCGAAGACGACGTGATCCCACGCGCCCGCGTCGGTGCGGCCGTGACCGGCCAGCAGCGCCGCGAACTCGTCGAAGGCGGCGATCTCGGTGGTGCAGGCGCCGGAGAGCTGCTCGCGCACCGCGGCGCGCTCGGCGTCGGGCGTGCCCTCGGGCATCTGCGCGAGCACGCGCGCGCGGTAGGCCTCGGCGGCGGCCGCGGGATCGATGTTGAGGACGCTCAGGCCCGGCACGGCGGGCACGGCGACGGGCTGGTTGGACAGCGGCGCGCCGAGCATCTCGTCGAGGTTGGACGCCGGGTCGGTGCTGACCAAAAGGACACGTCGGCCGGCGTCGGCCAGGGCGATCGCGGCCGCGGCCGCCAGCGAGGTCTTGCCGACGCCGCCCTTGCCGGTGAAGAACAAGAAGCGCGTCGGCGCGGCCAGGAAGCCCGGGGCGCGCGCCGCAGGCGGACGCGCGACCGGAGCGCCGACGCGGGCGTCGAGCTCGGCGAGCCGGGCGTCGATCTCGGCGGCGGCGCGGCGGAACCGGGCGCGCATTGCGTCCGGGCCGAGGCTCGGGTCGTCGCTCGCCGGGTCGTCGATCGGCCAGTGCAGCCGCGCGGCCTGGCCGAGGAACACCGGGCACACCTCCTCGGCGCACAGCGTCACGACGAGGTCGACGCTCGCCGGGTCGATCGAGGCGACCGACTTCGACGCGTGCGAGGAGAGGTCGAGCCCGCGCTCGGCCATCACCTCGATCGCGTACGGGTTGACGCGCGACGGCCGCGAGCCGGCGCTCTGCACCCGCACGCGGTCGTCCCAGCGGGCGCGCGCGAGGGCCTCGGCCATCTGGCTGCGCGCCGAGTTGGCGACGCAGAGGAACAGGACGCTGCGGAGGTTCGGGTCGGTCATGGCGTCACGCGGCGGCGGGGAAGCGGGCGGCGGTGCGGTTGGCGAAGGCGCACAGCGAGAGCATGACGGGGACCTCGACGAGCACGCCGACGACGGTCGCCAGGGCCGCGCCCGACTGCAGGCCGAACAGGCTGATCGCCACCGCGACCGCGAGCTCGAAGAAGTTGGAGGTGCCGATCAGCGCGGCCGGCGCCGCGACCGGGTGCGGGATCTTCCACGCCCACGCCCACAGGTACGCGAGCGCGAAGATGCCGTAGCTCTGCAGGAGCAGCGGGACGGCGATCAGCGCGATCGTCAGCGGCCGCTCGACGATCGTCGTCGCCTGGAAGCCGAACAGCAGCACGACGGTGCCGAGCAGGCCGAGGATCGACACCGGCTTGAGCGCGCCGACGAACCGGCCGAGCGCGCCACGGTCGAGCGAGCGGCGCGTCAGGGCCCGGCGGGTCAGCACGCCGGCGACCAGCGGGATCACGACGTAGAGGATCACCGACAGCAGCAGCGTCTCCCACGGGACGACGATGTCGGTGACGCCGAGCAGCAGCGCGGTGATCGGGGCGAACGCGACGACCATGATCAGGTCGTTGACCGCGACCTGGACCAGCGTGTAGTTCGCGTCGCCGCGGGTGAGCTGGCTCCACACGAACACCATCGCCGTGCACGGGGCGACGCCGAGGAGGATCGCGCCGGCGACGTACTGCCGCGCCTCGGCCTCGGGCAGCAGGCCGGCGAACACGTGCAGGAAGAACAGGCCGGCGAGCGCCGCCATCGTGAACGGCTTGATCAGCCAGTTGACGGCCAGCGTGATCACGAGGCCCTTCGGCCGGCGCCCGACGTCGCGGACGGCCCCGAAGTCGACCTGGATCATCATCGGGTAGATCATCACCCAGATCAGCGCCGCGACGACGAGGTTGACGCGGGCGACCTCGAGGGCGCTGATCGTCGCGAACAGGCCGGGCGCGAGGTTGCCGAGGGCGACGCCGGCGGCGATGGACAGCGCGACCCACACGCTGAGGTAGCGCTCGAACGCGCCGAGGGGGCTCTTGGACTTGTCGGACATGGTCATCGTCTCCGGACGATTTTGCGGCTAGAGGCCGCCGATCAGGGCCTTGAGGCGGCGGATCATCCGCGGCTCGAGGCAGTAGCAGGTTCGGGGACCGTCGAGCTCGCCGCGGATCAGGCCGGCGTCCTTGAGCACCTTGAGGTGCTGCGAGACCGTCGACTGCGCGAGCGGCAGCTCGTCGACGATCTCGCCGCAGATGCAGGCGCTCCGCCGGGCCAGCAGGCGGAGGATCTGGACCCGCGCGGGGTGGCCGATCGCCCTGGCGAGCGCGGCGAGCTCGACGTCGGCCTCCTCGCCCTCGACCGGGCGCAGGTCCGGCCGGCCGTCGGCGGGGGGGCAGCAGGCGACAGGCGCGTCCGGCTTCATCGTGAGAGGACGATATACGATCTCACGGCCCGTGACCACCCCCCGCGCGGCCTCCTGCCGGACGCGGGACGCACGCCGGGGACGCGGTCCGCGGGCGTTCAGGTCCGGGCGGCGGGGTCGGCGGCGGCGGGGTCGGCGGCGGCGGGCGGTTCGAAGTGCGGGTAGACGTGGCGCTCGAACAGCTCGACCATCCGGGGGTCGTGGGCGATCGCGGGATCGTAGTCGCGGCGCAGGTCGACGGCGTAGGTGGCCGTCCGTCGCTCGATGATCGGCATCCAGGCGGCGTGGAGGGTCAGGCCGAAGTCGAGCGAGGGGTGGCGGAGGACGCAGTGGCGCTTCGACAGGTCGCGCCCGTCGAGGACCCACAGCTCGCACGCCTCGGGCGTGAAGACGCTGACGACCACGAAGCCGTCGGTCTCGTCGTCGGGGGCCGCGCCGTCGCGCGGGACGAAGAGCGGGGTCCCCGGCATCTCGCCCGGGGCGAAGAGGCGCGAGTCGGCGATCTCCATGGTCCGCGTGTCGACGCGGAAGACGGTCGAGGGGATGAGCTCGCCCTCGCGGTGCAGCGCCCGCAGCTCCTCGAGCGACGCCATCCGGTGCGGGTAATCCTCGTAGAGCGAATGGACGAAGCGGGTCAGCAGCTCCGGGTAGCAGCCGGCCGACGTCCAGTAGATCTGCGAGAGCCGGGCGGGGGGCGGCGCGGAGCCCCAGGTCGGGCTGCGGAGGGCGGTGGCGAGGGCGAGCCCCCAGGTGAAGGGCCGGGCGGCGAGCACCTTGGCGTCGACGACGCGCGCGCGCTCGGCGTCGATCCGGTACTTGCCGAGCCGGTTGATGTCCATCGCGCCGACCGCGATCATGCCGCGGACCCGCCGCGGGACCGGCCGGTCGGGGTCGGCGTAGGACATGTCGAAGTCGCGGACGGACTCGGCGATGTCGGTCGCGCAGCTGTGCCCGAGGTAGAGCGTGACGATCCCGTCCGGATCGTCGTAGTCCGCCATGAAGTGGGCGGTCTCCATCGGCAGCACGAGCCGCTGGGCGACGGCCACGACGTCGCGCGAGCCCGGGGACGGCCGTTCGCCGCGCACGAGCTGCCGGCGCGGGATCAAATAGACGGTCGTCATGTCGCGCTGGGGGCGCGAGAGGAGCTGCCGCCACAGGCGCCGACCGGTGTCGCCGGGGAGCGGGCCGGCGCCGAAGACCTGCGGGATCCCGACCTTGATCGAGCAGTCGATTGCGACGACATAATCGCGGGTCACCGCGACCTGGTGGACCGATTGTTCGATCCGGATCGGCCGGCCGTCGGGCGTGACGAGCCGCCACCGCTCGATCGCGCCGTCGCCGCGCCAGCGCAGCAGGTACGTGCGGTCCTTCATCTCGGCGAGCTCGCCGAGCGAATCGACGACGCGCGCGGTGACGTCGAGGCCCTCGTCGATCCGGTCGCGCAGCCGGTCGCCCCGGCGCAGCGTGCTGACGGCGGAGCGGGCGGCGCGGCGGAGCGAGCGGCCCAGCGCGGTCGTGCCGTGCACGAACGGGACGGTCTGCAGGATGTTCCGCAGCGAGCGCGAGAAGTTGACCGCGAAGAGCTCGCCGGACGAGGGATCGAAGGCCGGGTGCGCGGTGGTCAGGCACGGCTTGAAGGGCAGCTCGTGGAGCATCTGCGCGGCCCACTCGTCGCGCCGGCCGACCGGGGTCACGAGCTCGAGCGTCGTCGGGTCGACCTCCCACGGCCGCCCGGCGTCGTAGGTGACGATCAGGCGCTCGGTGGCGTCGTTGGGGAAGCGCACCGGCATCGGCGCGGTGTGGAGCTGGTTGCGGAGCCCGAGCCGATCGGAGCGGCGGAGGAAGCCGGCGTTGAGGAAGCGGTAGTCGGCGAGCGCGTCCGATCGCGCCGTCGCCTCGTCGAGGTAATGACACGGCGTCCGCATGAGCCGCGAGGTCACCCGGGCCCCGCCCTCGCCGAGATCGAAGCGGTAGAGCATCCCGTCGCCGTTGAACACGTGGGCGTAGGCGTCCTGCAGCGGGCCGCTCGGCGAACCCGGGCTGCCGACGGGGGCGAGGACGAAGAGGTGCCCGCGCAGGCCGGGGGGCAGCGCGCCCGCGGTCGCACGGACCTCGAGCCCTCGCAGCTCGACCTTGCTGGTGGTCGTGACCTCGATCGGGATCTGGACCTGCTTCGTCGTCATTGTCCTCACCTCACGACGGGGGCGCGGTGGCGCGAGAGAGGGGCGGGGGGCGCCCCCGAGGTGGCCCCCGTCCGCACAGCTTGACGCGGTGATGCGGACGATCCAGTCGACCCGGCCCGTGCGGAGCGCGGCCGGTCGGTCCCGCTCGCGCGGCGCGCGAGGACGACTCGCGGAGGCGCGCGGCGGATCGGTCGACGGGGGCGCTGCGCCGTGCAAACACCGGGCGTGGCGTCGTCGATGTCGCCGCGCTCGCGGGTCGACCGGCCGGATGCGCCCTGGCCGGGCGCGAGGGCGAGGAGCCGGTGTCGCACAATTCGCGGCGCCCCGCTGGACCTGCGGAGTCGCCGCGGCGCCGTCGGGCCCGCAGGCCGGCCTCATCGCAGCGAGGAGGCGTGCGCTCCGACGGTGTCACGATCGCGCAGGAGCGCGACGGCAGGGGCGAACGATCGGCCGGGGTCGGCGCGATCGGAGCGACGGCGTCACTCCTTGTCGTCGGCCGGCGCGGCGGGCTGCGGGGCCTCCTCGGGGGCCTCCGCGGGCGGGCTCTCGGTGTGCAGACGATGGCTCGGCGGTTTGCCGATACAGCCGCCGACGGCCAGGCCTCCGAGCGCGAGCGCGGCCGCGGCTGCGAGCCCGGGGGACAGGCTGCGCTGGGGACGCTCGGCGAACAGCACGGCCCCCTGGGCGTCGTACAGGTAGCGGACGCACGGCGGGTCCGCGGACGACAGCAGCTCGCGGGCCTCCGCCTCGCTCATCTGCGTGAGGTCGTGGACGTGCTTGTTGCACAGGCGACAGACGCGGACCACGCCGTCTCCGTCCATTCGCTCCCAGTCCGCGCTGCACGGCTGGTCGATCTTCAGGCGTTCGCGTCGCATCATGGTGGCCTCCAACGTCGGCGAGGGGCGTTCGATGTCGGGCGCGGGTCCGGGCGCGGACGAGACGAAGGCGCCGGGCGCGTGGCGCCCGGCGCCCTCCGGCGCGCGGCGGTCCGCGGCTACGGCGTGAACTTGACGCCGAGCTGGCCGGCGAGCACGACGTCGGCGGACAGCACGTCCTTGTCGAGCGCGAAGCTCTCGACGTGGAGCTGGCTCAGCTCGCCGGTGACGTCGAGGTGGCCGCGCCACACCCCGCCGAGCGCGCCGGTGATCGCGTTGCCGAGCCCCGCGGCGCGGGTGTCGAGCTTCCAGCGGGCCTTGTCGGCGACCAGCTTGCGCAGCTGCGCGTGGTGGGCGGCCGACAGCTTGAGCAGGGCCTGGTTGTCGGAGGCGACGGTGTATTCGAAGTCCTTGATGTAGAGCTCCTGCTTGCTCGGGTCCCAGGCGAGCTCGCCGGACAGGGTGACGTCGGCGGTCAGCGGGCCGGCGACGCTGACGACGACGTTCAGGCGCCGCTTGAGCCGCGGGTCCTGCGAGTCGACGAGCTTGACGCTGGTGATCACGAGGTCGTCGGTGCCGCGCACGTTGACCTTGGCGTCCTTGAGGCGCTTGCTCAGCTCCTCGTTGAGCGCGGCGAGCGGGACCGCCAGCTTGCCGCGGACGGCGAAGCCCGGCGGGTCGGTGACCGTCTGCAGCTTCGGCAGCGGGGTCGGCTTGATCTGCGGCCGGTCGCCGAGCTGCACCGCGAGCTGGCCGGCGATCGCGAGGTCGACGCGCAGGTCCTTGCCGTCCATCCGCGGCTGGGAGATCCCGACCGACTCGGGCCGGGCGACGAACCACGCGGGCGTGTCGCACAGCGCGCCGGCCTGGCTCGGGCACGCCTGCGCGATCGCCCGCAGCGACTGCGGCTGCTGCAGCGCGGTCCACAGCTTCTGCGCGTGCGACTTGAGCGTCAGCGCCTTCTCGATCTGCTTGTCGGCGTCGCCGAGCGCCTTCTCGACCTGCGGGACGAGCTGACGCTCGAGGTTCTTGCGGACCATCGGCGCGATCGTCTCCTTGGTGACGCAGATCGCCTTGAAGCAGAGGTTGCCGCTCGGCACCTTGCCGTGGTCGATGTCGACGAGCGCGGTCTTGGCGTCGACGCTGAAGTCGTCCTTGATCGTGAACTCGGCGGTGAACTTGGCGGTGATCTGCTGGGGCTCGGCCTTGGTGCCCCAGGTCTCGCCCTTGGTGATCCAGATCGTGCCGCCGCCGAGGGGGTTCTTCGCCGAGACGCGGACGTCGGCCGCGTAGCGCACGCCGACGCTGACCCTGAGCGTCCGGTCGTCGAAGCTGGCCTGGATCGGGTCGCGCCAGACGGTGTAGCGCAGCTCGACCTTGGTCGGCGCCTTCGGCTCGCTGACGACCCGCCAGTCCTGCTTCATGGTCTTGACGATCTGCGAGTCGATCCGCGCGACCGCCTCGGCGAACGCGACGCGCACGGGCACGACGATGTGCGTCGACTTCGGCGGGGCCGGCGGGGTCTCGGGCTCGGGCTGCGGCTGCGGGCGCGGCTCGGGCTGCGGGACGGGCCGCGGCTGGGGCCTCGGCTGCGGCTGCGGCTGGGGGACCGGCTTGGGCTGCGGCTTGGGCTGCGGCTTGGGCTGCGGCTTGGGCTGCGGCTTGGGCTTGGGCTTCGACGGCTGCGGCTTGGCCTGGGGCTTCTTCGCGGGCTTGGGTCGCGAGGCGCCGGCGGGTCGCGAGGATTGCGGCGCGTTGTGGACCACGATCGTACAGCTGGCGCCGAAGACCAGGAGCGTGGCGAGCGTGAACAGTCGCATCGAAGGCATCGTCGTCATAAGTCGCAGGGTCTCTGACTGCCGAGGAGAGCACGATCTTCACGGGCGATGGCGCTCGCCCCCGCACGTCGAAGGGATCGGTCCGCGCGGGCAGGCGCGAGCGAGGCGCCGGGCCCGGGGGATCCCCCGCCTCGGCGGCGAGTTCCCCGGTGCGATCCAGGGTGCTTCCGATCGCCGGCCGGCGGCGTCGCAAAAACTGCGTGACGCGGCCCACGCGGGCGCCAGGGACGGAGCGCGGCCCGCGGCTCGCCGAGGTTCACCCGCGCGCGGGCGCCACGCGAGGGTGCGTCATGGCGCACGCGCGGGGCGGGGGCGGCGACGCTGGTCGTGCGGGAGGTCAGGGCCTGTCCGGAGGGCCAGGTCGATCAGTTGCAGGTCGGGGCGACCTGGCCGTCGGAGCCGGTGTTGACATAGGCGTCGGAGACGTAGCCGGTGCCGATGAAGTCCCACAGGGTCGTGGTGCCGTAGGTGCCGGTCACCGAGGAGCCGTGCTTCTGGCAGGTGATCGTGACCTTGGCGCCGTCGGGGACCGAGCCGACCGCGGTGGCGCCGGTGCTCGGGCCGGAGCGGACGGTCAGCGGGGCGCCGCTGGTGTTGACGGTGCCGGTCACGCCGCCGCCGCCGCCGCAGTTGTTGCTGGTGTAGTTCTTGGTGCCGAAGAACAGGGCGGTCGCGCCGTTGAACACTGGCTTGATCGCGGAGCCGTTGAGGCGCACCTCGTAGTGGAGATGCGGGCCCGAGGAGCCGCCGGTGCTGCCGACCGTGCCGAGCTTCTGGCCGCGGCCGACGCTCTGACCGAGCGAGACGGACTGCGAGGCGAGGTGCGCGTAGCGGGTGCGGTAGCCGTTGCCGTGGTCGATCTCGACCCAGCGGCCGTAGCTGACGTCGCCGAGGTTCTCGACGCGGCTGACCTTGCCGGCCGCGGCGGCGACGACGGGGTCGCCGAGGTCGTCGACGCGGTTGAAGTCGATCGCGTTGACCGGGCTGTGGTTCTGGCGCGTCTGCCCGGCCCACACCTGCCCGCACGGGAACGGCAGCTGGAAGGCCGGCGCGGCGGCCGGCGCTCGATCGACCTGGAGGTCGCCCTCGGGCGCCGCCTGCTCGCCGGGGGGCGGGCCCTCGTCCCACAGCTCGTCGTCGCCGAGCAGCGCCGCAGGATCGTCGAGGTGCTCGTCCTCGTCCTCGACGCAGCCGCAGGGGAGCGCGAGGGCGGCGAGTACGACGGTGGCGAGGCGGCGAGGCGCGGGCAGGGTGGGGCGAGCGGTCATGAGTCTTCGAGTCTTTCGCGGGGAATGTCCACAGCTGCGGCGCCGCGGGTGCGTGGCGGTCCAGGCGACACCTCGGGCTATAAGTCGGGCGTCGCGCGCGGAGCAAGGGCCGCGGCGCGGCGCGAGCTCACCGCGGGGCCTGCGACGTGCGAGTGATCGAATCGCGGGCGGTCGTTACTCGTCGCGACGCACGAGCCGTCGTCAGTAGCCGAGGTACATCAGCGTCCAGCCGCCCTCGGATCGATACAGCACGGCGGCCGAGTCGCCGCCGTCGACGAGGAGGCCGTCCCCGAGCGCGCCGGGGGCCCGAGACGCGCGCCGCCCGGCGCGGTGGACGAGCACGGGGCCGTCGTCGCGGACCTCGCGGGGGCGCAGGTCCCAGCGCGCGAGCCAGTCGAAGTCGACGTCGATCTCCTCGGGGCACCCCGCCGGCGCGGCGGTGCCGTCCGCGTCCGGCACCTCGGTGACCGCCCAGCACCGCCCGCGACGACCGCCGCCGAGCAGCTCCGCGCCGCCCTTGCCCCACAGGAACACGAGCCCGCCGCGGCGCCTGGCGTCGCGCACGAGCACGGCGTCGTCGCCGAGGCCGTCGCCGTCGAAGTCGCCGCGCACGCTGCAGGGGCCCGACAGCGCGACGTCGCACGCGGGTGCGTGGTCCGGGAGCTCGGCCCGGACGCGCGCGGCGAGCGTCCGGGCGAGCTTCTTCCTGGCCCGCGCGCGGCGGGTCCGTGCGCCGGGATCGTCGTCGTCGATCGCGTCGTCCGGCGCGTCGTCGTCGTCGTCGCTCGCGTCCGGCGGGCACTTGCACGCCTCGGGCGCGGGAGGCTCGGGCGCGGCGGCGACCGGCGCCTCGACGGGCGCGGGCGATGGCGCGGGCGGGGCCGCGGGGGCCGGCGGTGGTTCGGCGATCGGGCCGGGCTCCGCCGACGGCCGCGGCGAACAGGCCGGCGCTGCGAGCAGGGCGAGGGCGGCGAGGCGGCGCACGGCCGGGATCTATCAGCGTCGGCCGGCGGCGTCGACTGCGTGAGACGCGAGGGGCGGACGGATGGGGCTTTCGCGTGGCGGAGCGCGATGCTTCGGGGGCGCGAGCGCCGGGGCGAGCGCGCGGAGCTCGGAGCCCGAGGCGGCAGGGATCGCCGCGAGCCGCGATCCGGGCGAGGCGGAAATGGTGGGAGCCGCGCGGCGGAACGGTCGGCGCGCGCGAGGCGGGGGACCGTCGATTCCGGCGGGTCGCCGGCGAGGCGCGCATCCGCGCCCGCTGTACACGGTGGGGCTCTTGTGGTCTCTTGAGGGCCTCGAGGTCGATTATGCCCGCTCGCCACCGCGCACGCGTCACCGATATCGGTGATTATGTCCGGCACCGCTCGTGTCAGCGGTTCTTCCGGTTATCGTACAACAATCGCGAGCTCTATCGCCGGTTGCCGTTCGCGGGGCGCCCGTTCCACGTCATCGATCCGGTGCTGCTCGAGTCGGGGCGGGCGCGCGAGGACGCGTGGGCCGAGTCGCTGCGCCAGGCGGGGGTCGAGGAGCTCGCGGTCGGGGGCGGGGAGGCGGTCGAGTGGTCGGTCGCGCGGGCGCGCCTGGCCGCGCTGCCGCCCGGGCGCGCCGGGTTCCTGCGCGAGGTCGCGGTCGCCGGGGTGGTCGGCGCGTTCGAGCTGCGCGGCCAGGTCGATTTCCTGCTGGTCCAGTGGCACGACGGCCGGCCGCGGCTGCGCCTGGTCGAGTGCAAGGCGAGCCGGCGAGACCGGACCTATCACCGCGTGCAGGTCGCGCTCTATCGATTGCTGCTCGGGCAGCTGATCGCCGCGGAGCCGCTGACGATCGGCGGCCACGCGATCGCGCCGGAGGCGATCGAGGTCGTCGTCGCGCGGATCGACGAATCGACCGGGCAGGGGCAGTCGATCCCGGAGCTGCCGGTGTTCCCGGAGCTCGGCTCGGTGCTCCACGATCTCCGGCTGATGCTCGCCGAGGGCGGGCCGCTCGACCGGATCCTCGGCGCCGAGCTCGACGCGCTGCCGTTCCAGATCGACGACAAGTGCGACGATTGCGCCCTGAGCGCGCACTGCTTGACCGAGAGCGCGCGGCAGCGGCGGCTCGAGCTCCTCGGGGTCGCGCCGGGCTGCGTGCGGGCGCTGACCGAGGCGGGCGTGACGACGATCGATGCGCTCGCCGAGCTCGACCGCGCCGGGCCGGTCGCGCAGCAGGTCGCCCGCGATCGCGGCCTGTCGGAGAGCCTCGAGGTGCTGCAGACGCTGGCGCAGACGCGCCGCGCGACGCTGCCCGGCGGGCGCGAGGAGAGCCCGATCCGGCCGCGGCCGTTCGGCGGTCGCGGCCACCTGCCGCCGCACGCGGTCGCGGCCGGCCGGGTGGTCCGGGTCTACCTGTCGGTGTCCTACGATTACGTCGAGAACCGGATCGGCGCCCTCGCGGCGCATGTGACCAAGAGCGAGGGGGAGCTGGCGACGCCGTTCCGCCGCGACGACGGGAAGCTCGAGCCGATCGCCGGGGTCCACGAGGAGGTCGTCACGTACCTCGCCGGCGATCCGGTGGCCGACGAGAGCGGGGAGGCGCCGCGCCGCGGCCGCCAGGTCGACGCGACGCGCCCGCTCGTCGGGGTCGACCTCGTCCGCTTCCAGACGGTGCCGTGGTCGGGGATCTACGAGCGCGACACCGGCCTCGAGCTTCAGCTGTTGCAGGGCTTCCTCCGCGAGCTGGTCGACCGGATCGCCGAGGTCGCCGACGCCGAGGCGGCGCCGCTCCACTTCTATGTCTGGTCGCGCAGCGAGATGAAGCGGCTGCTCGAGGCGGCCTCGCGGGTCGGCTCGAACCTGATGGGGCACCTGCGCCAATTGCTCGGCTGCCGCGAGAGCCTCGAGCAGCTGATCTATTCGAGCCTGCAGGACGAGGTCTACGGCCGCTACGCGCTCGGCTGGACGAGCCGCGGGCTGGCGATCGCGACGTCGCTGTCGTGGTTCGGCCAGCGCTTCCACTGGCGGCGGCCGATCGGGTACGGCCGCAAGGAGGTCGACCTCGGGCGGGTGTTCTACCGCGACATCTTCGACTTCCGCGAGCGCCTCGGCTTCCACGAGGCCGACCCGGAGCGCCGGTGGGCCAGCGCCGACGAGGCCGGGCAGCCCGGGGTGGTCGAGCACCGCTTCGAGGTCCGCGCGCGCTCGTTCGACAACCTGACGGCGCCGTACTGGCGCGCCTACTGGGGCACCCTGCCGTCGGCGGCGAGCCTGCGCTCGCGCAGCCCCGACGTGCTCGCGGCGATCGAGCAGTACCGCGGGGCGAGCCGGCCGGGCTACCTCGAGGCGTACTTCGTCGCCCGCGCGCACGCGCTGCGCTGGATCGAGGAGCGGATCCGCTTCAAGAACAATTCGATCGACAAGCCGGCGCTGCGCATGGGCGAGCTGCCGACCTTCCAGCTCGGCACGGCCAGCAACGCCGACGCGGCGGTCGACTTCCTGCGGCTCGACCACCACGTCAAGATCCAGGACTGGATCCGCCGCCACCTCGTGCCGCCGATCCTGCGGGTGGCGGCCGGGCGCTCGCTGCCGCTGCGCGAGCTCAAGGCCGAGGGGAGCAGGATCGCGGGGGTGATCGACGCGTCGATCGTCGCCGGCGATCTGGCGGCCCTGAAGAGCCACCTGGCGCGCGACGAGGGCGACTTCGTGCGGCTGATCGCGCGGCCCGAGGCGCCCGACCAGGGGCCCGGCTACTACGATCTGATCCACGGCGGGAAGACCTGCGTGATCGAGCGGCTCGACTGGCAGACGGGGCGCGTCGAGCTGTCGGTTGTGCCGAAGTTCGACAACGAGGACCACTACATCCTGCCGAGCTTCCCGTTCAAGCCCGGCGACGCCGATCCGCGCAATCAGCCGTTCGCGCTGGCGACCCTCGACGAGAGCGTCAGCGACTTCATCGCCGGGCGGGTCGAGAAGCGGCTGTCGGCGCGCCCGGGTCAGCCGATCCGCGGGCGGCACGTGCTCGAGTGGTTCGATCCGGTCGCGCCGAAGATCCCCGCGGGCGCGCCGCTGGCGGAGGAGCGGCGCCGCGGCCTCGAGGCGCTGCTGGAGCGCGTGCGGTTCGGGGCGGCGGGCGATCACGCGCTCGAGCCCGAGCGCGTGCGGCTGATCGTCGACGGGATCGAGAGCCGGGTGCAGCTGGTCCAGGGCCCGCCGGGGACCGGAAAGACCACGGTGACGTCGCTCGCCGTGCTGGCGCGGATCCTGGCGAAGCACGGGCCGGGCGACGTCGTGCTCGTCGCGGCGCACACGCACACGGCGGTCGACCTGCTGCTGCAGCGGCTGCTCCGCGAGCTCCCCGGGTTCTCGCGCCAGGCGAGCGCCGCGGGCCTGAAGATGCCGCCGGTGTCGGTGCACAAGGTCGGGGGCGGCGGCGAGGACGACGCGGGCGACGCGGCCGAAGGCGCCGTGCCGAACCTGCCGGTCCAGGGCTCGGTGTCGGCGCTCAAGAAGCTGCAGGCGGCCGGGGTGGTGGTGCTCGGATCGACGGTCGGCACGCTGCTCAAATTGGTCGAGGGGCTCAACAAGTCGGCGGCGTACAAGACGCTCGCCGACGGGTTCCAGGCGCCGCTGCTGATCGTCGACGAGGCGAGCATGATGGTGCTGTCGCACTTCCTGGCGCTGGCGAGCCTGGTGCGCGCCGACGGGGCGATCATGATGGCGGGGGATCACCGCCAGCTGGCGCCGATCATGGCGCACGACTGGGAGAGCGAGGACCGGCCGCCGTCGGTGCTCTACAAGCCGTTCGTCAGCGCCTACGAGGCGGTGTGGCGGCTCGCCGCGCCGCCGCGGCGGGCGAACGATCGCAGCGCGCGGATCGATCAGCTCGCGCACACCCACCGCCTGCCGCCGGTGATCCGCGCGCTGATCCAGCCGCTGTACGCCCAGGACGGCATCACGCTGCGCGGGCCCGAGGAGCGAGGATGGGTCGATCGCTGGGACGGCGTCGACCCGTGGGCGGCGATCTGGAGCGCCGGGCACCGGCTCTACCTCGTCGTGCACGACGAGCAGCGCTCCGAGCACTACAACGAGCTCGAGGCGGCGATCGTCGAGGCGGTCCTTGCGGCCGGGGGCGAGCTGGCGGCGGGCTCGGTCGCGGTCGTCACGCCGCACCGGGCCCAGCGCGCGCTGCTGCGCGAGCGGCTGCGCGCGCGCAGCGTCGCCGTCGATCTGGTCGACACGGTCGAGCGGCTGCAGGGCGGCGAGCGGCCGACGATCCTGTTCTCCGCGACCGAGAGCGATCCGCTGGTGATCGCCCAGAGCGTCGAATTCATCCTCGACCTCAACCGCTCGAACGTCGCGTTCTCGCGGACGCAGGAGCGGCTGGTGGTGATCTGCGCGCGGACGCTGCTCGACTTCGTGCCGCCGGAGACCGAGCACTACGCGTCGGCGCTGCTGTGGAAGCACCTGCGCGAGCTGTGCGCGACGGTGCTGGTGACGACCGCGCTCGCGGGGGCGACGGTCGAGGTGCGGGTCGCTGCGACCGCGGGCTGACGACCCGCGCGGTCAGGGGCCCATCTCGACGGTCCTGCGATTGGTCCGGACGGGTGGTCGGGCCGCGAGCTCGCGCGCGCGCTGGCTCGCGCGGGCGGCCTCGACGGTCCCGGCGCCGGCGGCCTCGACGTGGACCTGGGCGGCGCGGGAATAGAGGCTCGAGGCGCGGGCGAACGCGCCCTCGGCGACGGCGAGCTCGGCGAGGCCGGCGAGCGAGCGGGCCAACAGCTCGTGCACGAGGCCGAGCTTGTCCGCCATCGCGACGGCGCGCTCGAAGTACTGGCCGGCGAGCGCGGCCTGCCCGAGCCGCGCGTGGACCTCGCCGAGGCCGGTCAATGGTTGCAGCAGGTACAAGTGCTCGGGGCCGTAGGCCGCCTCCATCGACGCGAGCGCCTGCGTGTAATGGGCGATCGCCGCGGTGTGGGCCCCGAGGCGCGCGTCGGCGTCGCCGAGGCCGGCGATCGCGTGGGCGACGAACGGGTGCGAGTCGCCGAGCATGTGGGTCAGCTGCTCGCGGGCGGCGTTGAAGTGCGCCCGCGCGGCGGCGTATTCGCCGCGGTCGATCTCCATGTTGCCGAGGTTGTGATACGTGATCGCGATCAGCGGATCGGGCGGACCGGGCCGGCGGCGCAGCACCGCGATCGTCCGCGCGTAGCGCTCGCGCGCCAGCTCGGCGTCGCCGTCGAGGTCGCGGACGACCCCGAGGTTGTTGTGGAGCAGCGCCGCGAGGCGGCCGTCGTCGCGGGCCCGCTGGACCAGCGCCTCGGCGAAGACCTCGACGGCGAGGGCCTCGACGCGGCGGCCGGGGTCGGCGCCGACGACGAAGATCCGGCGCGCGAGCGCCTCGGCGGCGACGGCGTGGAGGTCGTGGGCGACGCCGAGGCGCAGCGCCTCGGTCAGCGCCGCCTCGGCCTCGGCGGTGCGGGCCGCGGCGAGGTAGAGCCGGCCGACGGCGAGCTCGGCCTCGGCGATCAGCGGGGCGTAGCCGAGGCCGCGCGCCTCGCCGCGGATCGGCTCGGCGAGCGCGATCCCGGGCTCGAATTGCCCTGTGTCCTCGAGGACAGCCGCGCGCGCCAGCCGCTCGCGCAGCGACTCGACGCGGGCGGCGACCCCGGGGTCGTTCGGCGGGGCGGAGGCGCCGAGGATCGCGTCGACGTCGCCGCAGGCCTCGACGGCGGGCAGGGCGGCGACCGCCTGGACCGCGTTCTCGACGACGGACCGGTCGGCCGCGGTGAACAGGTCGACCAGCGCGGCGAGGTGGAGCTTGCGGCGGCCGAGGCAGGCGACCCGCAGATCCATCATCCGGCTGGTCTGGGCGCCCGAGGCGTGGGCCTCGCAGGCGGCCCGGTGCTCGCCGATCCACGCGCGGGTGTAGGCGCCGAGGCGGGCCTGGACGCGGGGCCACACGTCGGCGGCGAACGGGGCCTCGGTCGCCGCGAAGGCGCGCGCCGCCGCGGCCTCGCGCGCGTCGTCCCACACGCCGGCGAGCTCGCGCGCGGACGCGTGGCAGCGCTGGCGCTCGTCGGCCTGCACGCTCGCCAGGGTGTAGCTGGCGGCCGCGGTGGCGCCGACGAGGCCGAGCACCACGGCGGCGCGCGAGCGCAGGCGCCACGGGTCGTGCTCGAGCGCGGCGATCATCGCGTCGAGGTCGGGCCAGCGCTCGTCGGGGTCGCGCGAGAGGGCGCGCGCGATCACCCTGTACAGCCGCCACGGCACCTTCGAGTGCGGCGGCGGCGGCGGGACGGCGCCGGCCTGCACGCGCTTGCGGATCATGTCCCAGGTGTCGCCGGCGAACGGCCGCGCGCCGTAGAGCGCCTCGTAGAGGGTGATCGCGAAGCTGAATTGATCGGAGGCGGGGCCGACGGTCCGCCCGAAGTGCTGCTCGGGCGACATGTACGCGGGCGTGCCGAGCGCGTTGCCGTGCTGGGTCAGCCGGGCCTCCCACCGCGCCGGCGAGCGCTCGACGACGTCGACGGCGAGCGGCAGCGTCGAGTGCGACGAGGCGGCGCCGCCGTCGGTCGCGGCGCACGGCTCGTCGGTCGGCTCGGCCGGCGGGTCGGCGTCGGTGCGCACGAGGCCGAAGTCGAGGACGCGGGCGTGGCCGTTGCCGTCGACGAGCACGTTGTCCGGCTTGGAATCCTCCCCAGGGCGGCCCCAGGCCCGTCCAGGGAGATCGCGTCGCCAAGTGTTCGAAACTGCGAGCTTTTCCGGCCCCCTGGCTTTCCCCGTGAGGGACCAGGAGGCGTCGGCGGCCCGCCGCTGTCCAGGAACATTCTGGGAACGCTCCTCGCCTACGGCCACCCCCGCGCGGGGCTCCGCGCGACGATGAGGAGAAGACCATGACCACGACGATCAACGCCACCGAAGTGAACGTGTACAAGCGCCAGGCCGCGAACGGGCACCTGCACTTCCAGTACGACTTCAAGGTGACGATGCCGGACGGGACGATCTACCGCGAGCGGCGCAAGGCGCGCGGGGCGACCTCCGAGTCGGCGGCGCGGCAGATCGGCCTGCGACGCCTGCATGACGTCCTGCGGCGGGGGCCGAACCCGCGGAAGACGGCGGAGCGCCTGCCGACGGTCGAGGAGTTCGCGCCGATCTGGCTCGAGGCGGGCCGCGCCGAGCGGCAGAAGCCGAGCACGCTGCACAACAAGGAGGTGCTGCTACGCTGCCACCTGCTGCCGCTGCTGGGCAAGCTGCGGCTCGACGAGGTGACGCTGAAGGAGATCGACCGGGTGAAGACGGAGCGGAAGCACCTGGAACCGGGCTCGGTCAACAACCTGCTCAAGTACATCGTGGCGATGCTCCGCTGCGCCAAGGCGAAGGGGTACAAGCTCGAGATCCCCGAGGTCAGCTACCTGCCCAACGAGGTCGAGGCGCACTGGTACACGCCGGAGCAGTTCGAGGAGCTGGTCAAGAGCGCCGCGACGTTCAAGCTGTCCGATCTCGTGCTCGTCCTGCTCGCCGGCGAGGCCGGGCTGCGGTCGGGCGAGCTGAGCGCGCTGCGGTGGGAGGACGTCGACCTGGAGAAGCGCGAGCTCAAGGTCCGGCGCAACCTCGTCCGCGGGCACGAGGGCTCGCCCAAGACCGGCAAGCCGCGGACGGTGCCGTTGTCCCCGCGGCTGCAGAAGGCGCTCGCCCAGCACCAGGCCGCGACCGGGGGCGACGGCCGGGTCCTCGAGCGGGAGCGAGGCGGACCCACGACGAATGAGTCGCAGCGGCGGGCGCTCGAGCATATCGCGCGCTACGCCGGGGTGCCGGAGTATGGGATCCACGCGCTCCGGCACTGCTTCGGCTCGCGGCTGATGCTCGGCGGTTCCGGCGGCAAGGTGGTGATGCAGCTCCTCGGCCACGCGAAGTTGCAGACGACGGAGCGCTACATCCATGCCAGCGACGAGCACTGTCGGAGCGCCGTCGACCGTCTTGTGCCGGCCTGAGCCATACATCACGGCTTCAAGCCGAAAACACGGAGCCCCCGCTCATCGCCCCCCTCCCGCCGACCGGCCGGATTCTCGCAGATAGGGGCGATTTGCGGGGGCTCTTGTATCGCGGGACATCCCTTGGCGTCGCAGATCTGGCAACGGTCTGGCAACGAACCGCGCGATTTCGCGCCTGGCGCCGGGCTGCCGGGGGCCTCGGCCTAGGGCTCGCCCTCGCCCTCGCCTTGGCCCCGCGTGAGCACTCTAGCCAACTCTGGGTCCAGCGCTGCGAGTCGCTTGTCCATTTTCGACATAGACTTGGGGCTCGCGCCCGGCGTCGTCTTGGCCTGGAGCTCGCCCGTCGCTTCGCCCGCAAGCTCGCTCGGGCCCGTCGTCTCGGCCTGGAGCTCTTGACCCGTGGCCTTGCGGATCGCCTCGGCGACTAGATCTACCGAAACGGTCAGCGAGCTGTCGCGCAGCGCTTTGGCGATGATCGCCAGCGACATGCCGATCCCGTTCGCGCTCTCTTCCTCCATTACGCGCACGATGCGCGCAAGCGAGTCCGCGATTGACTGAAGTGCATCAAGTTTTCCATCGTTTTTTTCCATGGGTGCTTTGCTCCGATCATGCTCGACACCGCGGCGCTCCTAGCGAACCTCATAATCGGCTAACCCGCTCCATCCGTCGGGATGAGTCACGCACCGGAATAGCTGGCCGTCGCCACGAAACTCGTAATCAGGGAGTCCCCCCCAGCCACTCGGGTGGGAGACGGTCCGGTAAAACTTTCCGTCAGCACGCATCTCATAGTCGGGAAACCCTGAGAACCCCTGAGGGTGGGTCACGGCCCGGTATAGCTTGCCATCTCGCAACTCGTAGTCAGGAAGTCCGCCGAACCCAGCCGGGTGAGTCACTGCTCTGTAGAGATTGGCCATAGGATTTTTTGAACCTCATTGCGGACCCTTGTCAAGACTTCCAACAAGGGTTGGGTCGGGAGAAGCCGAGGGTGTCTGCGGAGCGGAGGCCGAGGACATTCCTTATCTGGCGCATCTGGCGCTCATCGCGCGCTCATTCCTCATCTGGCGCGTCTGGCGCGTTAAGGGGCGTGCGAAGCATATCATCCGTGTTCTTAAACCATAGGCCTTGATACCGCGCCTTCTCTTTGGAATCTGTGGTCTGGCTAGCTTCTTTCATGAGCCTGTTACCGTCTTGCACCTTCTGTTCGACGCTGCCAGGCCTGGGCTGTGAGCTGCGTTCCTTCGCTCGCTTGGCCTTGACTTCCCGTGCATGTGCCGCCCGAGCATCCGCCCGGGCCTTCTTGGCGTTCTTGGCGTCCTTCTTCGCGCGCTTGGCCGCACGCGCCGTAGCGGTCGCCCTCTTCTGTGCCGGTGTTGCCTTCTTCATGGATCAAACTGCTTCTCCAGAAAAACTTCAGCTCTGGCAAATGAGCACTCGACAGGTGAATTTGTAGCCGTCAAGACTAACTCGCCGCCAGCGGGGGCGCGCTCGATAGCGCGTGATCAAAGTCATCTTCCCGTCGCGTCCAGCATGTGGCGCAGACCACGCCTGCCAGCCGCGTTTGTGCCTCAAATGCCGACAACGCCCAGCGCTAAAATCTCCCATTCAGCCGGGTAATTCCAAGTATTTCCCTCGTGCTGCCGTCGCCTGCCCTCCGCATGGGGCTGGTCTCCGCCGCGTGGCCGTACAGCTCCTTCATGTCGGCGCTCTAGGCGTCGCCGTGAAGCTCCACGCTCCACATGTCCCCACTGCAGCGCCTCAAAAAGCGTCCGCACGAGCTCCCTTCAGCAGCGAGGTTTCAGGACTGGCCCTAAGTGGCAGTAGCCGGACGCTTTCGCGCACTCACGCGAGTTTCGCGCTTAATCAACGGGATCATGGTGGCAATATCACGCTCCAAGCAGTCGATCATGCGGTCCAATAGTTCACTTTGCTCATCGTCATCCTGAAGACCCGCACGCCTCAATTTTGCGTCCTGATGCAGTTGCCTGCGTTCTTGAGCGACCTGTCGCCAGTACACGAGCAAGTCACGATTCAAGCACAAAAGATCAAGGTGAAACGCACCCTCGTCTTCAATCAATTCGAGCCTACCTGTGTCATTCTGAAAGAAGTACACACCGTAGTCTGTTTCTTCGCAGGGGTTGATAAGCCTCAATCCGCGGGCTCTCTCTTCCGCATTCGGACGATCCCGCTTGCCGTTATTACACACCTTGCAGCTCCAAAGAAGATTCTCATAGCTATTATCGCCGTTTGCATGAAAGTGGTCGATCTCCATGGCACGCTCGCCTCCCGCATGGACCTCATGTGTCATGCAGTATGCGCATCTGTTATTAAAATCCCTTCTAAGAGCTTCAACAACAGATGCACTACGATAGTGCTGCCCCTTCCTGACTGGAACACTTAAGCGCCGAACAATTCTCGGTGTACCCTTAGTCATTCCCGCCTCCAGAATCAATTGACCTCATCATGCGACGAAGCATCTGCATCCTTCGCTCGTTCTCCTCAATAGCTAGAACGTTGAGAGGCTGGCGCATCTCCCGCGCATTCATGCGAGCCGCAATGGCTTCCATTTGCGATTCTTCGCTCGGCGAGAGACCGCCAGTGTGCTTTTTCAATACAAGTTTCTGATAGGTATCCTGATCTGACTTGCTGCCAGATTCGTCATGGGAAGCGCGCTTCAGCGATTCGACAGACTCGACAAATCCCTCTGGATAGCCCGAGAAACCAAAAGGCAAGCCATTGCGCTCCTCGGAAGTCGCGTTGCCAAGTCTGATCACGTCTGCAAGCTGTTCATTTTCCAGACAATAGGCTGCGAGCACCTTCCGCTCGACATCAAGGAACAGATCCCGAAGTAAGGTGTCAGGTGTACGACCGTCGCTTGCGGCTTTCATGTAGCGCGATGCGGCGGATCCGATAACGGCAATGTTCTCTAGGCTAGGTTCTGGGATGGGAAGCTTATCCAGAACACCCTTTAGAATGTGCCGCTTAGAACAATGGGAATAGACATAGGCGTTTGCAATTACAGAGTTTAGCACGGCCCATAGAAACGGAAGGCTTATGGCGCCGTCGGCTGGGCGCACGACGAGAAATACACTGAGAACCGGATGGCCAATATCATCGAGATACGCCATCATTCGCCAGAATCCACGCCGCACGGGAGAGTAGTTGACGAGTACTTGGGGAACACTTCTGTCCACACCAGAACGAGGACGATCAATAGACTCCTTTGCCAAATTGATCCAGGAAAAAGCAGGCAGTCCGTGAATAGGCGAATCGGAAGTAAAAGTCGCAAAGCCTTTTACTGCTCCGCTTCTCGGCCGTTTTCTCGGCTGTCCTAAGCCGAACAAGCCTACGCCGCTCGACACGGGAGCCACATCTATGACCCCCCAGGTGCCAGTTTTTTCGAGCCTCTTGGAACTGTAATGGCTCAGTCCCTGCCCTACCGTTGCGACATCGGACAAATGATGCGAAAAGTCATGCTGCCAAAGTTCGTAGAGTTCTGGCACTCGAAGCGAGCAGTGATCACTCTTGCTGATGCCGCTTTGCAGGATGTTTGAGGGGCGAAAGCGCCACGGGCTACGCTCAAACGCTCCGAGCGTCTTTTCTCGGACACGAGTGAAACTAAACCGGTTTCTTGCGGTCGTCGTCTTGCAGGCTACTACAAGCGCAATCTCCGAAGAAGAGTGGCGAAATACATTGTCTGGAAGATGGCAGACATCCACCAAATCGAAGTTGCTCACCAACTGGCGACGGATATGCGCGTCCGGCCCGGACGTAAGGAACGTCGCAGGAAGCACGAGGCCCAGAACTGCGCCTGGGCGCAAGACAGGAAGAACTCGAGCCAAGAGTTCGGACGACTTGCCGTTCTGGAAGGCATGGCCTGACCGACTTTGAGCGTACCGTTGGCGTTGCTCGGGACTAAATCGTTCGAACGGTGGATTGGCAAGCAGGACGTTACACTGCGACGCAAGGCGTTGAAGAATCTGGTCGCCATCTTCTGTAAACACGTCAGCCTTGTGCAAGTCCCAGCCATTCGGATTTGGGATATCAGCAAGAGTCAAAGACAGTCGCGCGAGCTCGATCGCTAGAGGGTCGATATCAAGCCCATGCAAACGCTGTCGAACGTAGCGCAGTTCGCGAGTGTTCTTCCCGCTTGCCAAACCGCGAAGCATCCGAAGTGCGGGTACCAAGAACGCCGCATGTCCGCAGGCAGGTTCGAAAACATGTCGTTCATTCTCTGGCATGGAACCCACGAGCGGCTCCACACGGCTGATGATGTAATCTACAAGATATGGTGGCGTGCTGTGAATGCCAAGTAGATTGCGAGTCTCGTCGCTGACCAGACTGTTCTCGTAGACATACGCGAGTGACTCAGTTGTAACTTGGCCGAGATTGGCAAACCTTTCGACCCGCGCAGCTGCTGATATCATCGCGCTGGACGGATTGCTGTAGCTCAAGGACAGGGGCACAACCTGGCCGGGTTGTCCAGACTCATAGCCGTAGTGCCTCCAGACACGTCGGAATACGTTCGAGACATTCCCAAAGTCCATATTCTCGAACCCTGGAACGTTCTTGTCCTGCAGGATCTTGGCTGCAATAAGCCAGAATGACTCAAGAAGGACGTTGTGTCTTTGTTGATCCGTTACAGTTTCGTAGCTTGCGAGGAGGTCCTGTACGATCTCTTCCAAGAGGCGGCTCAGGTGTTGGCCGGCTTCTGCTTCGATCATTGGCAGGAGACCGATGTCGACAAAGCTTATCTGGTAACTTTTATTGTAGCGGCCATAGATTTTTGCCCGAAGAATTGCATCTGGACTGAGCTTTGCTGAATGCTCACTAAAGAAGCTTGTCAGTTCGTCGGGGCTGAAGCTGCGCAATCGCTTTGGCTTAGTGGTGTTCTGCCTCCACATTTCGATCGTGCTATCCGATTCTTCAATAAAGACAATCGGAGCTCCCACCGAGCGAACAGATTCAACCCTTTCCTTCGACGGAACAGAAGGATCGCGATTCAGTACCACGATACATGCGGAGCGAAGGTCTGGAGACGGATTCGCAAAGGCTGCGAGGGCTGCAACCTCTGTTCGCGCACCAGTTCCCCGATTGATTACGGGGTAGTCGCTGCGAAGGAGGTCGCCGCGGAACCCACACTCATGCAAGAGCGGACGGAGAACTGCTGCTGCCGTCATGATTTCTCCGGTTTTGACTCATCTGCATCTGCAGAGCGAGGCTCTTTTGTCTCGGAAGCAGAAGCTTCAGCAGCCGTCAACTGTGCAGAACGGTCCTCGGTCGCCTCCTCGATCCCTTCCCCAGGAGGCAGCGAGAGCCAGAAAATGGCCACCTCCACCGGGGTTTTGTCCATGGGATCAAGCCATTCTGCGCCGTGTTTAGCGGCCAGAAGTGCGCGCATCCTTCCCAAGGCGTGCTTCACGGCAGACAAGCTCCAGCCCAGTTCCGTGGCGACTTTGCGCTGGTGGCGCCCGGAGGCAACTGCGGTTGCCAGAGCGCGAAACTGGCTGTCCGTGAGGCGGGGCCGGCCGACCATGGGGCCGGTGGTTTCTATCACGAAGGACGGAACGAGCGAAAGCGCACTGGAAGAGTAGGGTTGAAGAGTAGACATAAAGTCTGTAAATTCGTTTGCGGAGGTTTTTCAAGTGAAATCACCGAAAGCGGCATCCGCGCACTCCAGCTCGTCACCTGTCTGCTACCCGTCAGCAAGCGGTGGTCCGGTCATGGAGTGCGAAGCTCCAGTCCCGACGCTCCGGGACGGGCTCGCCGAAGTGATCAGGTACGCCTGTACAAGGTCAGATTCGCTCCCCGCCGCCGTCCACGCACTCGGGTTGGCTTCCCCCACGGTGTTACGGCGGCTCGCCCGGACTTACGGCGTCAAGCTGCCCTGGAGGACCCGATGACCGGGCAGGAGCCCGACGAGGGCAAGCGCCAGGAGGAGGAGCGCCTCGAGCACCTCGCCATGACGGTGCGGCTTCAGAAGGTCGTCACGGCGCTGGCTAACCACGGGATCGCCGCCCGGGGCATGGGCGGCATCTTCCTTCGCCTCGACGTGGCCGAGCACCTCGTCTCGGTCCTCGAGGACCTGAAGGCGATCGAAGAACGGGGTGCGGTATGACCGGCGCCGACGAGCTCGACATCGACGAGGAGACTCTCGCCCCCGCGCCCCAGGGCGCGCCCGCCGACTTCCGCGAGCGCCTGGTGCTCGCCCTGAAGACCACGGACGCCGCGACGCTGGCGGCGGCCGAGCGGGACTTCCGCGGGTGCTACGACAGCCCGGACGAGTACGTGCGGGAGGCCCTCGCGCGACATCTGCCCGACTGGCTCGCCTGGGTGCTGGACTACGCGCCGGCCGACAAACTCCGGCACGCGCACGAGAGCGCCGGATGCGCGATCTGGTCCATCCCGCTCGACTCCGGTGTGCTCGTCTTTGAGTCGCGTCGCGTCGAGTCCGCCAGGAGGAAGAAATGATGACCCTTGATGCCCGTCTGGCGCGGAGCGGCTTTCCCGACGAGTCGCCAGGCCTCCTCAACGATTGGAAGGGCCCTCGCCCGAGCCTATTCCTCATGGCTCTAAGGGTTGCTCTCGGCGGAGGTTTTCCCTCATGGCTGAGTCAGCTTGATCTCGATATCGAGATCCGCATCCGGACGGACGTCGGGATGCTGATCGAAAGCTACCGACAGACGATCTGTCCCGGGACGGACGGCCGCGCGCCGCGGTAGGCGGCCTATCTCTGGTCCACGGAGGGGACCCTGGGGCCACGATGGCCCTTTTTTTGTGCGTTCTCCACGCGCCCTACGCCATGACGCCCCCCCGTTGCCGCTACAGCTTCTTGAACCCCAGGTAGAAGTCGACGTGTTCCATGTCGGTGCGGGCCATCCGCTGCTTCAGGGCCTCAACGTTCCGCGGCGGGGGGATGATAACGCGCTCGCCTGGGCGCCAGTTGCAGGGCGTAGCGACGCCGTGCTTGGCCGATGTCTGCAAGCTATCGAGAAGGCGAATGATCTCGTCGATGTTGCGACCGCTGCTTAGCGGGTAGTAGACGAGTGCTTGGACCTTTCGCTCGGGATTGATGAAGAAAACCGCGCGCACGGTCGCGGTGCTGCTTGCCTCGGGGTGCAGCATGCCGAACCTCTGCGCGACCTTCATGTCGATGTCGGCGATCATCGGGAACGGTATATCGATGCCGATCCGCTCCTTGATGTTCTGCAACCACGCCATGTGGCTGTGGATCGAGTCGATTGACAGACCGATCAGCTTGGTATCGCGCCGCGTGAACTCGTCGGAGCGGCGTGCGAACTCTGCGATTTCGGTCGTGCAGACAGGGGTAAAATCTGCTGGGTGCGAGAACAGCACAACCCACTTGCCGGCCTGCCACTCTGAGAACTTGATGAAGCCGTGGGTTGTCTCGGCCTCGAAGTCGGGGGCCGTCTCTCCGATGCGGGGAATTGTGCCAGGCGCCAAGTCAGACATCCGTCTGCCTCCCAAGGTTCAAGGGGAATTCTGCCTTCTTCTGCTCCAGGCCCATCCTGCAGCGAGTGCGACGCCCGTCGTCCCAAGAGCGGCAGGCCACCAGTTGCGAGTCGTGGGCTTTTGTTCGCCGTCGTCGCCCTTCCAGGCCGGCGGAACAAGATCCCCGGGCACGAAGCTAACCGACTTGGGCTCTGGCTCGTCCTGCTCGCCCGGTGCGATCTGGACGCGCTTGTTCCCGCCGAGAAATTTGTTGGGCAGCTTGGGCACGCCCGATTTAAGCAGTTGTTCGCGCCAGTCGCTTCCGGCGTGTCGCTCGCCCTCGGGAACGTCGAGCATGTTGACCCCGAAACGCGCCTGCGACGTCAGCAGCGCGGCCCGCATCTTGCGCAGAAGATCGAGCAGAGCGGGGTCGCGGAACGCGGCGTCACTCTCGCGCACATAGGCGCAGACGAGAGTCCGCCGCAGGCACCACCGCTGGAGCGCGCTGAACTCCTCCAATGTCTTCCGGATGTTGGGCGTCCGACGGTAGATGTTCCCCATGCACTTCTCCCACCACGGATCCGGGTTGAGGATCGGGAGGAACGCGCCGCTGAAGACGCTGTTCGGGTAGTGCCGCACGTGCTTCATCTGGTCGCGCCAGGAACCGTGCCCGTCGCCTCGCATCTTGAAGGTCGGTTTTTCTGTCGTCCCACCGTCGAGGTCGCACGCCCAGCTCCCGATCGCGTAGAAGACTGAGCTCCCGAAGAAGCCCTCCAGGTTGAGGTCTTGCAGCCGGTCCTCCGTGCGGTACTTGACGGCCGCGGCGTACCAGGGGAACACGCGCGACTTGATGAACTCGATCCCGCCCTCGCAGTACTCGCGCCAGCGCTCGTCCATCAGCTTCACGTCGAAGCGGTACATGAACGGCGAGCCGCGGACCTGGGCCTGTTCCCAGGCGAGGATGCACAGGTTTCGCGTCGCCTCGTAGAACGTCCCTGTATCGATCACGTACTGCGCGCCGGAGCGGAGCAGTGTCGGCGGACCTTGGACCCGGGGATCGTAGTATCCGGTCTTGAGGAACGACTGCATCGCCTGGCCGCGAGGATTGAGGCTGACCTGGATGACGGACGTCAGCACGTTCGTCCCCGGGATGAGGCCGAGACCGCCGCTCGGCTCGAACGCCTGGACATCCTCGCCGAACGTGTTGGACCACTTCGTCGTCTTCCCGGGCGCGAAGGCAAATCCCTTCTTGCGCTCGACGCCGACCCACTCACCCCGGAAGCGGGGCAGAACCAGCTTGGTCCAGTCGTTCGATGCAAGGATCGGCCGTACTCCAAACTGGACCTGCCCGGCGTCGGTCGTCGAGTCGGCCGTCTGGAGGTCGGGGAAGTTGGCCCACAGCAGCTCTCGGTACTCGTCTCGGGCCCGGTCCAGCGTCGCCTTCTGCTTCTCCAGGACGGCATAGATGCCCCGTCCGATCGCCACGATTGCCGCGCCGATCTGCCCGACGACGGGGATCGCCGTGCCGACCGCCGCGAGGCCCGCTCCGAGAAGCACGTTGCCGGCGGCCTTCAGAGCCTTGCCCTCGTCGCCGGAGAACACGGCGAGAACGTCCCCGTCGGTGAGCGTGTTTGCGATCGGCGCCGACTGCATGACGGCCCGCAGCCCTTGCAACATGTCGCTCGGGAACGAGACCAGCTTGCCTGCCTGGGTTCCCAGATCGGCCGCAAGGTCAAAGAACATGACCTGGGCACCGAGTCGGATGTCATTGGCCTTGCGGCCGAGGATCGACTCGACACTGCTGAGCCCCATCGTCTCTCGGATAGACGGATCCAGAAAGGCGTTCTGTAGCTCTTGATGCGTTGGCATCTGGCTAGAGAACGACGCGACCCGGTCGACGACACCGGCGAACGCGGCTTCAAACTCTGGGGTCCCAACCTGCAATCGCGCCATTTTCTCACTCCAACTTCACGAGACAAATTCCGGCCTCGGAGCACACGTATCCGGCAGGACACGCCATGCCGGCCGAGCATCGAGGCACACACCATCCACTCTCACACTCGGGCTTGATATTGCCCAGCATCGGACACGGCAGAAGATCCGTGCAGGCGGGGAGGCACGCGGACGCGGTGTAATACGGCGTCGGTCCATCCGCTCGGCACCCGGAGCCCTCGCGACACCGATCCGGGGCGCACCCGCAGGCCGGATACTCGGGCACGACGTCGGGGCCATCGCCCCACCCCTCGGAACAGTTGCCGTCCGAGGTGGACGTGGAGGTCGTGGACATCGACTCGCCGCCGCAAGCGCCGAGCACCAGGAGGACCAGGAGGAGGGTGCGGAACATGCGCGGCCTATACCCCGGCGTCCGTCCGAAGATCAACCCCCCAGGTGCGCCGCATCGTCGCCGCCGACCGAGAGGCGCCCGAGTACGCAGGGCCCCTCGGCCCGCAGGCGCACGGTCCCCGAGACTGTTCGCGGCCGGAAGCGCGGCAACGTCTCGCCGTTGACGCGCAGCTCGCCCCGCACGAGCACGAGCGCCACGGGGCGGCGCCCGTGAAACTCGACCGTGTGCTCGCCGGCGTCGAGCTGGATCGTGTCGCAGTGAAAGTTGCCGAGAGAAAACAGAGGATTCTCGATCATGGTCATTCGCCTTTCGCCACGGGCCAATCTGAAAACGAACCGCGGAACTCGCTGACCCCATCGCGCCAGAGCCGCGACAGCGCGGCCTGGACGTCGCCCTGGCCCGTGACCTCGTACAGCGGTCCTTGCTGCGACGGGAGGATCGAATCGTCGCGCGTGTGCCGAAGCGTGAGCGCGATGTCCGGCAGTCGGACGATCACGAGGTCGGAGTGTGGGCGCTCGAAGGGGAACCTCGCCGTCAGCGCCCTCACGAGCGCCGCGTCGCCGTAGACGCGCGCACCGACGATCCAGTGGTTGCCGGTCTCGCCCGCGGCCGGACGCGCCTGCGACGAGCTCGCCGGAGCGGGCTGCGCGGGCTCCTGCGGGGCGTCATGCACGCGGCGCGTCGCGTCCTTGACGAACGCCCATGCGTCCGTCTCCAGCGTGAACTGGAACCCGGTCGGGGTCGTCGACGTCTTGTAGGTGCTGTAAAACCCCCGGTGCTTGGTCGCCAGGTTCCGCAGGCGCTCAAACTCGTCCTCCGGGACTCGCGTCACCACGGACACGAGCCACACGTTGCGCTTCATCTTGCGGTGGTACGAGGAGGTGACGCGGAAGCGTCCTTCTCGCTGGACGCGGCGGCGAAACAGGGCGTTCTCGTCCATGCGCCGGATCTGGGCCACCTGCGCGGCGACCGACCGCATCACGCGCTCGGTGATGCCGCGGTACTGCGCCCGCGAGCGGCGAAGCTCCGCCCACGCGGCGCGCAGCGGCGAAAAGTCGAAATCCTCCGCGGTCAGGCCGCGCTCGAACACAAGGGTCAAATTGGCGAGCGGCGTCCCCTGGGGAACTCCCGCAAAGACGTCCCACTCGTTCTTGCTCTTCAGCAGCGCGCGGCGCTCGCCGGCTTCGCGCTCAAGGACTTCCACGGCGTACTGGTCGAGCGCGCCGAGGATCTCGTCCAGGATCGCCTCGACGTGCTCGGGGCTCGCACTCGGATCGGCGGCGCTCGCGTCGTCGGACGCCTCGAACGGGGCATCTTCGAGGGCAAACGCGTCGTCAAACTGCTCCGGGGCGGTCTCCAGCCGCTCCGCGACCCAGGCGAACGCCCGCTCGCCGAGCTCCGGACGCATCTGATCGACGAGGGTCAGCACGTCGCCGACCGCCTCGCGCGCGGCCGCCTCGAGCGGCGGCATCGTCGTGCGCAGCTCGGGGCGCGACAGGAGCGCGCCAGCGGGCAGGCGGAAGCGCTGGCTGCCGAGCAGGACCACGAGCTCCCCCTGGAGGCCCTCGCCGGCCGACACGGTGAACCCGCGATGTCGGAGCAGTGCGCTTGTCGCCCGCCGCGCCGCGTCGCGCTTGCCCGTCAGCATCGCCAGCGCGGCCGATCCCGTGTCCGCCTTGCGCTCGCGCAGCGAGCGGTCCCACCACCGGCGCGCCATCTTCTCGAGCGCGTCGCGGTCGTAGTCGCTGGCGGACGCGAGCGCGACGAACTCTTGCCACCCCTCGCGCGACGGCGGGAGAATTTCGAGGCTGGTCAGGCTGCGGCCGCGGGTGATGTACAGCTCGCCCTCCCGCGAGCGCGCCGGCACGTCGCCGACGTACATGCGGCCGAACACTTCCTGCAGGACGGGCCCGTACTTCTTCCAGGTCTCGGTGATCCACGCTTCGCTGGCCCACGACCAATTCAGGTTGGTGAACGTGTCGAAGTCCGTCAGCGCCCGCAGCCGATCCGAGAGGTCGATCTCGGGCTCCCCGGGCCATGGCCGGAAGTAGTCGGCGGGCTCGAAGAGCGGGAACTTGCCCAGGCTCTTCCGCTCGCGCTTCTTCCATGAGTAGCTGCCCGCCCGGCGGAACGCATAGGCGCCGTTCTCGACGCGCCCGATCTCGATCGCCTGGTCGCCGCGGACCAGCAGCAGGCCCTCCCACAGCGGCAGCGCTTCCTCCGTGACCGCGATCGGCGTGTCGACCACGCGCCGCGCGAGGTCGATGAACGGCCACGCCTCGGGGTCAAAGTTCTCCATGTCGGCGAGCATCTTCGTCCCGTCGGCGCGCAGGCCCGCCGCGACCTCGGGGTCCGCGCTGGTCTCGGCCGCACGGAAGCGATCGTTCACCGCCCGCAGGATGCGCGCGATCTTCGAGCGCACGCGCAGCATCTTCTTCAGGCGCTCTTTTTCCTCGATCACTTCGAGAAGCCGGCGCGCCTCGTCGGGGTCGTTGGTCAGGTCGGCGAGGAGTTCGATCGGGCTGAGCGACACCTGCGCCGCCGGGTTGATGGCGACGTCGTCCTTGGACTGGAGCACCTGTTCGATCCACGTCCCCTTGCCGCGCAACTTGTCGAACCGCGGCCCGTCGCCCGAGTTTCGCGTCAGATAGTCGTAGATGGTCACGGCGGACAGCTCGTTACCCTGGCGATCGGCGCGCCCGTTCCGCTGGCGGCGCGTCATCGGATCCCAGGGGATGTCGACGTTGTGGACGGCGCACGTCCGGCGCTGGAGGTTCGCGCCCTCGCCGGCGACGGAGTTTGCGATCACGACGAGATATTTGCCCTGATTAAACTCGTCGGCGATCCGCAGCCGGTCCTGCGCCGAGGGGGCCGTCTCCCGGTTGAGCAGGACGATCCGCTCGCGCGGCACGCCCGCCTCGACGAGCACCTCGCGCAACCAGGCTTGTGCGGTCTTCGGCTCCAAAAAGACGATATGGCCGCACGAGCTGTTGGCGACGATGTTCTGCGCCACGGCGTCAAACTTCGGGCTGTGGAAGCTGTCGGGCGGCGGGAGGTTCTGGTTGTCCTTGCCCTTGCCACCGGCGACGGCCGAGTCGAGCGTGTAGCCCTCGTCGAGCTGTCCGTGGATCGCAATGAGGCCCATGCGGGCGATCGCGCCGAGGTCCGGCGGCTTCTTCTTGTCCTTGACCTCGACCTTGGCCGCCTGCGCCGGCTTGTCGGCGAGCCCGGCCTCCTCGAGCGCCGCGCTCGTCACGTTGCCGCCGAGCTGGAGCTTGACGCGCTCGCGGGTCGCCTCGAGAATCTCGGTCAGCTTGCGCCGCTGGACGGCATCTTGCGCCACCCGCACGAGTTCCTGCGACGCCTTGGGCTTTTTGATCTTGCCCGCGTCGGCGGCCTCGCGCGCGCTCATGAATTCGATGTAGCGCGTCAGGATGCTGCGCAGGTCCGGCAGGTTGATGAACCCCACCATCGCCTGCTTCTCCTCGATCTCCATCGCCGTGTTGACGACGGGCCGGACCTCGAGCTGACAGAACTGGTCGATGAATTGCTCCGTGTCGGAGATCCCGTAGTCCGCCCAGATCTTCGGGTCGATGATCGCGAACGCGCTGAAGAGCTCCGTGGGCCCGTTCTTGGCGGGCGTCGCGGTGAGGCCCAAGATCCCGCCGCCGCTGCGGCGCACGGCGGCGGCGCGGAAAAACAGGTGCCAGGCGCGGTCGGAGCCCTCGCCGCCGGAGCCCATGAACGCCGGTAGTCCGCGCTCCCGGTCGTCGGGCATGAACAAGTTTTTGAAGTTGTGAAACTCATCTACGACCAAAAGATCGCAGCCGAGCGAATCCCAGACGACGTCGCCGTCGTACTCCCACCGCGCGGGCAGCTCCAGCTTGTCCTCGACCCACGCCTCCATCTTCGCGGCCTTGACCGCCTGCTCGCGCTCGGTGAGCTTGTCCGGGTCCTTCTTGTTCAGGCTGCGGCGGCGGAAGCGAACCTCGCGGGCGAGCGCGCCGAACGTCTCGAAGACCTCGGCGGCCTTGTCCGCGTCGATGCGCGTGCGCGGCATCGCCGTGTAGGTCATCAGCACGAGGTCGAACTCGCCGGCCTGGAAGCGGGCCCACTTCGCCGCGCGCTCCTGCGCGGTGTCCGGCGCCGAGTCGAGCTTGCCGGCCTTCTCGCCGCGCTTGCGGGTGATCAGCTTGGCGCCGATGATGCCGACCTTGTAGTCCGGGAGCACGCGGCGGATCTCCGCGAGCCACTGGAAAATGAGCGAGTTCGGCACCGTGATGATCGGCCGGCGGCACAGGCCCTCTTGCTTCATCACGGCGATGGCACCGAGCGCCGTGAACGTCTTGCCGACGCCGACGTCGTAGGAGAGGATCCCGCCGCGGTTCTGGACGATGCGCCGCACGCCCGCGCGCTGGTAGTCGAATAGTTGCCGGCTCGGGTCCTTGGTCCAGCGTGCGATCGGCAGCGGGTCCGCCGAGTATTTCGGCGGGACAAACCCGCGGAACTTGCGGACATAGGCGTCGACCATCTGCCGCATGCGCGCCTCGTCCTTGGCGATCCACTCCTGGAAATCAGCCGTCCACTTGGACGCCCGCAGCTCGCGCTCTTCGAGCAGGGAGCGGCCCTCGCTCCGCTTGGGCTTGAAGATCGCAAGGTCGTGGTTGATCCAGCCGAGGAACGCCACCGCCTCCGCCGAGAACCGCTTGTCGTCGTCGTCGATCTCGTCGTACTCGATCGCCTTCGGCGCGACCACGCCTTGCGAGCGGGTGAGCTGGAGCGCCCGGTTGTCGGTGAGCACCTCGGTTGCGAAGGCATCGATCAGCGGGTCCGGGATCCACGCGAGCCGCGGATGGATCTCGCCCAGGTCGGTGAACAGGACCGGCGGGATTTTCTCGCGCAGCATCCGCTCCTGGATCTCCCGGCGCGGGTGTTCGGGCGCCCGCGCCAGGTGCTCCAGGCGCCGCCAGAGATCGCCGCTCACGTAGGCGTCGCGGGGGACGAGTTGGGACAGCCCCGGCCCGTCGACGCACCAGCCATCCGCGTAAAGGCGCTCCAGGATCGGCTCGCGCACAGCCTCCTGGCCCTGGTCCTGAAGCACGCCGACCAGCCGCGCGAGCGTCAGCCCGCGCTCTTGCGTCCACAGGTAGTACGCAAGCGCCACGGGATCGCGCAGCGTCTCGAGCTTCGAGCTCTGCACCGTGGGCGGGCTCGCAAGGCCCGGGATCAGGCGCCCGTCCGGGCTCCACGCCTTGAGGAAATTGGTCGCGTCGGCGAGCTGGCGCAGGTTGGTCGGCAGGTACGGCGAGCCGTGCGCGCGCGACCAGTCGAGCAGGCTCGCGTGTAGTTCGGGCCAGCGGAGCGCGACGTCCTCGGCACCGGCCGCCAGGTCGTCAAGGTAGGCCCGCACGCGCTCGCCGAGCGCGCGCGCCGTCTCGACCTTGGGATCCTCCGCCGCGACGACCTCGGCGTCGTCGTCGTCGGCGGCGGGCGTGACGACGCGGACGCGGCAGACCTCGCACATCGGGCGCGCGAGCAGGGCCGGCAGGCGCACCGGCGGGCCGATGATCTTGAGCTGTTGGGCGCTCGTGTCCGGGGCGCCGAGCACGTGCCCCGGGATATCCTCGAAATACCGGCCGTCCAGGATGAAGCGATCGGCGGGGTCAACCTCGGCGAGCTCGCCGGGGCGGCGCTGGAAGAACAGCAGATCGACGACGTTGTGCGCGCCGGGGAACAGCGGGCGCAGCTTCCCGTTGTCCTGCCGCACGTGGCTCGGGAGGCGGTACGCCGCGAGCAGGTGATGCCGGAGCAGGACCTTCTCGCGCCACTTGTCCCGCCGCTTGTCCGAGAGGTAGCCGGCGGGGATGATGAACGCCGCGATCCCGTTGGGCACGAGCACGTCCAAGCCGCGCCGGACGAAGTAGGCCGCGGCCTGGTCTTCCCGGTACTCGCGGTTTGAATCCTCGCCCTTGTGCCGCCCGCGCTCACCGAACGGGGGGTTCGCAACGACGAGGTTGAACGGCTTTTGGTTCTTGCTGACCCAGGTCTCGAACGAGCTGGCGACGACCTCGGTCCCGGGCCGCACGGCGGCGAGCATCATCGCTGCGACGCTCGACAGCTCGATGCACGTCCAGCGCATTGGCGGCTTGGCGGTGAGCGTGTCGAACGCCCGGGGGAAGCGCCCGATCCCCGCGGACGGCTCCAGCGCGCGGATAATCCCGTCCGTCCCTTTGATGCGCTCGAGAAGCGGCTGCATCACGCGGGAGACCTCGAGGCAGACCTGGAACGGGGTGTAATACTCGTGGAGGAGTGACTCGGGATCGAGCTCCAACGACGGCGGGATGCTCGACTTGATCTCTTCGAGCGACAGCCCGCCGTGCCCCGAGTATCGGCTGAGGATAACGCGATCCTCGACCGTCATCGCCGAGGGCGCCTTGCTGGCGAGCAGGCGCATCGCGGCGAGGTTCGCGTCCCGGCGCCGGGCAGGCGTCCAGTCCTCGGGCACGTCCGGCAGGCTGGCCTGCGTCTCGGCGAGCACGGCGGCGATCTGTTGCAGGTGAGCCCGCCTGCGGCTCGCCAGCCAGGCGTCGATCTCCGTCATCGGCGGGACCGCTCGTCCGGCGTCGCGCAGCTCGTCCAGCTTCGCTTTGAAACGCGAGATGATGCCGTTGTACTTGTCGAGCGCAGCCTGCGTGATCATGGCCTACCCGCGGATCGCTTGGGCGAACAGTTCGTCCAGGTTGGTCGACGCGACGGCAGCGGGCGCCGCACCCATGCCGCGGCTGTTCCGTTCCGCGGCGACCTGCATCAGCGTGCCTTTTTCGCCGCTCTTCAGGAACGTGCTGGAGCCGTTCAGATCGGCGAAGTAGAGCGCGTACTCGGAGCCCTCGGGGACGATCTCGAAGTAGCCGCTCGGCACCGACGCACGGAAATTCTCGCCGACCTCGGTCCACTCGAGCGCCTGCCCGGCGGCCTTGGCGGCGCCGTTGCCGTTCGTCTTCCCGTTGCCGTTCGTCGTCCCGTTGCCGTTCGTCGTCCCGTTGCCGTTGCCGTTGCCGTTCATCTTGCCGTTACCGTTCGTCTTCCCATGGCCGCCGGCCTCCTCGGCGCCGCTTGTCCCGCTGGCCTTCTCCGCCTTGGGCTTGTTCTTGCTGCCCGGCGGTCGTCCGCGGCGCTTCTTCATCGGCGCCTCGTTCTTCTCCTCGGCCTTCTTCGCCGGCTCGGGTTTGGGCTTGTTCTTGCTGCCCGGCGGCCGACCGCGGCGCTTGGGAGGTTCCGCGGGGGTGCTCTCGGCTTTGCGACCGCGGCGCTTGGGGCCCTCCGCGGCCGTGTTCTCGGCCTTGCGCCCGCGGCCAGCCTTGCGCGGCGTGGCCGCAGTGCGTCCCGCACGCGGCGGGCGCTTCGACTTCGCCTGATAGTGCGCCGCCACCTCGGCCCGGACCTTCTCGACGAGCTCGGCGTCAACCGGCCGAAGGAACTCGACCAGCCCGCTCCGATCGGCGACCCACCGCACACCTTCGACGCGGCCGCACAGACAGCCATCGTCGACCTCGAGGATCTCGGACGAGACCTTGGGGAGCTCGGCCGCGGGCGACGCTTCCGGCTTGGAAGCTTTCTTTTCCCGAGGTACCGGGGCCGCCTCGGGCGCCTCTTGGGCCTTGTCCGCGCCCTCCGACTTCCGGCTCTTCGTGTAGGTGCGTTGCGCGACGCGACGCGCGGCCGCTTCGCTCGGCAAGCCCTCGCCGAGAACTTCCTCGGACCCGCGCTTGGGCTTCATGCGGCACTTCCAACCGCTCTTGGTCAGCTCTACGCAGAAGACCGTCCCGACGTCCGCGGAACAACCGTTCTTCGCAGGGCGCCAGGGAAGAGGATCTTTTGGCAAACGTGGCATGTTCTACCCCTTCCTGTTGACGAGCGCGTCCGCGATCTTGAGGCCGATCTCGGCCAGTTTGTCGGCATCAACCCCGCCGGGGGCCGGGGTCTTCAGCAGGCTCACCTTGAATTTGAGCATCTCGTCGAGCATCTCCGACAACTGCTTGTTGTGCTCCGCCGTCTTGGCCGCCATCTGCTTGCCATGCTCCTCCGCCTGGGCCGCCATCTGCTTCCGGTGTTCGTTGGCCTGGGCCGCGAGTTGCTGGGAAAGCTCGATGATTTGGTCGTTGGCCCGCTTGAGCTGGCCCTGTATATCTCCCGCGGCCTCGACAGACCGCAAGTAACCGTCCCAGACCAGAGATTGCGCGAAGTTGGCGGCAATCTGGTTGTCATCCCAGGCAACCATCTCGATGTCACCGTCATCGCCGGTCGACACGCCTGTCCCGCGACACACGACCTCGCCATCGACCTCGACAAGTTGATTGCTTCGTATCTTGCAGTCGTTGATGCCCCGGAGAAGGGCCAACTGTTCATCGCTGAGATCGGTCCATACGCTCACGACGACCCGCTTGGGCCGCCCTAATCGCTTCCCTCCGCTTGCGGTTGGCGGTACGCATTGAAGAACTTTATAGACGTGGCCGGCGGACTTTACCGGCGGCCTTTTGCCCTCGCCCTGCTCTCCCACTTCCATGGGGAAATTCTGTTAACGGATGCATGTTCGCGCGGTCAAGCACTATTTTCGCGCCCTGGCCGCCCTATTTCGAGCAAATCTCGCTCGAATCCGAAAGTCGGCATGAAGTCGATCGGCCCGTCTCGCTCGAAAGCGAAAGTCGACATGAATAGACAGTGGCCGTCTTGCTCGATAACGATAGTGATGCATTAGTCCCGGCGGCCTACGAGGCGCGATGGCGAATAACGCTGTAAATCAAGCTGGGCAAGGCGCGCGGTTCCAATAGTCGCCCTGAAGTCTCCGCCGCGACCCTGCGCGTCCGCGAAAGTTGGGCGGAAATCAGGCGCCCTTGTCTGTTCGTTACCGAAAGTACGATGAAATGGACGGCGACTTTGCTGCGACTTTAGGCAGACTTATTGTGCGAAATAAATTTCTTGCCCCTCACTCTTTTTTGCTTGCAGCTCTCCGAGGGGCTGTGCTTCCTTGGTACCCATGCCGGGTTGGGTGTCGGTGCTGGCGGCGATCGCTACAGGGGTGCTTATTGGTCTCCATCTTCGTTCGGCCAGGGCAGACGACGCCGAACGAAAGCAGGCGGAGCGGGCCGAACGACAGGAAGCGGAGCGGGCCGAGCGACAAGAAGCCGAGCGGGCTGGAAAAGCCGCGCAGCAGGCTGAAGCAGAGAGGGTTGCAGCGGCCAAGGCTGAAGCGGCCAAGGCTGAAGCGGCCAAGGCTGCGGCCAGTACGACGTCCACGGTGCAGGCGGAAGAAAAGTCCGAAGCATCGCCGAGCGCGGAGGTCCCGAGCGAGAAATCGTCTTCGCGGGAGCGTACGCCGCGGCGAAAGACGCGGCTGACCGTGACCACGAGTGCGTCGAGCTTCGGGCCGCGCGTCGTTCTGCGGTCGGATATGGCGACAGAAGGAGGTGATGGGACATGGCAGAAGAACAACAGAAGCGCATGAGCGCGGCGGAGCTCGTGCGCGAGCAACGGGAGGAACACGAAGCCGCCATGGTGGCCCAGCACGGACATCTCTGTGTGCGCGGCACCGGCGACGTCTTGATGCTCACGGGCGCCATGACCGCCGGTCTCGCGCTCGGTTGGGCCGGCTCCCGACTCCTGGCGGGTCGATGGAGGATCGCCCCGCTCGCGGTGGGCGGGGTGCTCCTCGCCTCCGCCTACGTCCTGAGCCCCGGCAAACACAGGTTCGTGAAGAAGGCATCGCTCACGGTCGGCGGGGTGACGCTCATGAGTAGTTCGGTCTTCTTCACGTTCGCGGACAAGATTTTTAAAGAGGAGGGGATCGCGTGAAACACACGCTGACTGTCGTGGGGGTGGAAGCGGAGGGGGATGAAGTGCTCGTCCAGGTGGCCGGGGATGCCGTTCGCGGCGCGCTCCTGTTCCCCCAGGGGACGACCTTCCGAACAGGGGACCAGCTCACGCTCGAGTCGCCGCAGCCCGCGGCGAGAGACCTACGGAGCCGGATCCCGGCGGCGGCCGTGCGCGCGGAAGCTCCGCCCGCCGCGGCGGAGGATCGGAGCGGGGATGCGTCGAAGGTACTGCAGGCGATGCTCTTCGGTGGGGCGGCGCCGATGATCGAGCGCAACGTGGACGCGGAGATGGACGCCTTCTTGGGGCAGCCGCGTCGCTAAAGACAACAGAAGTGAAAGGATGGTGAACCTTGGGAGGCGGTAACTTGGTGCAATTTCAACAGATCGGCGGCTCGGAGGAGAGCGGGATCTCGGAGCGCGAGATGGCGCAACGAATCTGCTACCTGCTCGGCCTCTCCTTGTCCGAGTGGCAGGAGATGAGGCAAATGGTCAAGCAGAACACGCGCAAGTGCATGACCATGGAGACGGTGCTCCGGCGCTCGTGTTGCTCGGCGCAGATGCTCTACAGCCAGATCACGCTCGACAACCTGTCGGACAAGACGCGGGTCGAGCTCAACAAGGTCGAGACCGGGCTCGGCGGCGACTTCGTCGACCTGTTCCCGGTCCCGCCGGGCAAGGCGATCAAGCTGTGCCACGCGCCGCGACCCGGCTACACGCCGACGAAGATCATGATCGATTTTTCGCTGGCCGGCGGCGGGGACAATTACCTGGACCTGTCGGTCCAGTTCTTCCTGACGCCCAACGAGAGCGATGTGGGCCACGACCTCGGCTCGACGTATTCAGGGAACGACTTTTTGAACAAAGACGGCGGCCAGATCCACCTGCCGTTCCCGACGTACCGCGGGCGGATCGTCGACGTCGGCAGCCTGGAGCGCATGTGCGTCGTCATCCGGCACACCGGGGCGGTCAACGCCCTGCAGAGCGCCAAGGTCCGGCTCCTCTACGACGCCCGCGACTTCTACGACAAGTGCAAGGCGGAGTGCGAGGGCGGGTGCGACACGTCCACGAGCAGGCCGGTCGGCTAGGAGGGGTGTAAACCATGACCGCCGAACCGATCCACTTCACGCTGATCAAGGAGGGCGACTTCGACGGGACGTCGCCCATGACGTTGACCCGCAGGGATTTCGAGACGCGCGCCGACAGGTGGTTCCTCAAGAACTTCGCGGGCGTCGCGGGCGTCATCGACGGAGATTTCTTCGGATTCTTCTCCGTGCTGTCGCCCAAGCTGGTCGCAGTGCTCGGCACGACCTACAACCCGCGCTCGCGGATCCGCGTGGTCGCGTCCAACCCGGTGAACGCCATCCGGCGGGAGATCAACCTGACGCCGTTCCCGCAGTACG
>ERZ1066137.124-NODE-124-length-70949-cov-8.258273_pt1 | contig 70949 bp, 52 predicted proteins | sample MGYA00382784_ERZ1066137 | MGnify/ENA primary metagenome ERZ1066137 (study PRJEB33369, sample SAMEA5778367) | biofilm metagenome | biome: Industrial cooling water; feature: Water cooling tower basin; material: Biofilm | place: United Arab Emirates | collected... | reverse complement strand
TGCTCGATGTGTATAATAAATAGCGTCGTCTCGTTTTTGTATTTTGCTTGGACTAATACGTCTATAATCTTTTTTTCGCCTTTTCTTACATCTGTCAGTATCTCTTGTGGTAAAAATGTTATCGAGTCTTTATCCAAAACATCACTGATATCTGGAAAGAATAACTCGATGAAATCAAGAAAAAAATTCTGTATTAACTTTTTAAACAAGCTATCGTGGTCAATCATGAAGTGATTTTACCTTTTTGTGCAACGAACGATAGTCTGAAATTATTAAACAGCAAATATTCTTTATACAAACATTTTTAATAAGTCTTAATAATTGGAGTTATCTATGTAGTATGTGTAAATGTAGCGGCGCCTAAATCAGCAATTTTTATTATCAATAAATAATCATAATAAATGGTGGCGTAATCGTGAGTTATTTAATTAATTGTATGATTTGGGGGGGCGGGTTTAGGAAGGTTGTTTTTTTGTTTGAAGGTTATGGGTTAACCCGCCCGTACAGTATTATGTTGGTGTGGCGCCGAATCCTCCACCTCCTGGTGTTTCGATGATGAATATGTCTCCTGGTTGCATTTCTACTGTTCCGATGCTTCCTAAATTTTCTTTGTTTCCGTTACTGCGTTGTATTGAGTTCCGTCCTAGTTGTCCGTTTTCGGCGCCTTGCAAACTAAAGGGGGGAATTATTCTATGACTAGAAAGAATATTTGCTGTCATTGGTTCGAGAAATTTTATTTTACGAATTACTCCGTTTCCTCCTGTATGTTTTCCTTTACCTCCGCTATTAGAACGTATACCAAAACTTTCTACCATCACTGGATATCTTGTTTCTAATACTTCTGGGTCGGTTAAGCGTGAGTTTGTCATGTGCGTGTGAACTGCATCGGTTCCATCAAAGTCGGCGCCTGCTCCACTTCCGCCGCAAATTGTTTCATAATATTGATAGCGCGCGTTTCCAAAGGTGAAATTATTCATTGTTCCTTGTGAAGCTGCCATTACTCCTAATGCACCATATAAAGCGTCAACAATAGTTTGGGAGGTTTCGACGTTACCAGCAACTACTGCTGCTGGATATACGGGGTTAAGCATTGAGCTTTCGGGGATAATTATTTCTAAGGGATTGAGACATCCAGCGTTGAGAGGAATGCTATCATCTACTAATGTTCTAAATACGTATAAAACAGCAGCTTGAGTTACAGATGACGGTGCGTTAAAGTTTGTATCTAGTTGTTGAGATGTTCCGGTAAAATCTATTACAGCGCTGCGATTTTGTTTGTTAATGGTAACTGTAACTTTTATAACTGCATCGCCATCCATATGATACGTAAAGGTGCCGTCTTTCAGAACATCTATCGCGCGTCTCACTGCTTCTTCAGCATTATTTTGCACAAATAGCATGTAAGCTTGAACTGTTTGCAAGCCATATTGAAACACCATTTTTTGCAGTTCTTGAACTCCACGTTCATTTGCAGCAATTTGTGCTTTCAGGTCTGCTATATTTTGGTCGGGGTTACGTGCGGGGTAACGATGGTTTCCTAAGACTTCGCGTAGTTGTGCTTCTTGGAAATTTCCTTCTTCGACTAAGAGAAAATTATCAAATAAAATTCCTTCTTCTTCAATAGTAGTGCTATTAGGAGGCATTGAACCGGGAGTTATGCCACCGATATCAGCTTGATGTCCTCGCGATGCTACATAGAATATAGGAGACGATGGTAAATTGGCGCCGTCTAGATAAACAGGTGTAATTGCAGTAACATCAGGAAGGTGCGTACCTCCGTTATAAGGGTTATTAGATAAATATACATTTCCCGGTTTTATCGAATTTCCCTTATCGTTAATTAAACTGCAAACGCTTTCACTCATTGACCCTAAGTGTACAGGGATATGAGGAGCATTTGCCACTAAGAAACCGGAAGTATCAAATATTGCACAAGAGAAATCTAATCTTTCTTTGATGTTTACTGAGGTAGCGGTGTTTTGCAGCACTATCCCCATTTGCTCGGCAATAAATTGATATAAGTTTTTAAATATTTCTAAGCGTACTGGGTCAGGTTGTGATGTTCTATTCATAGTCAACTCCTAATTTCATAAATTTTGATAATGTCATGAGTCGCGTTCCGTTGCATCTCTGAAACCTGGTTTCTTTAGCACTGAACACGATAATCCTCAACAAAACGAAAAGAAACCAGGTTTCTTTGATTATGAGGGTCGCAAAGAATAAGAGGTTAATTACGACTTTTCGTTGGTGCTGATAAACCTGGTTTCTTTTCATTCTAGGTTTCTTTTAAATAAACTTTTCCATTTGAAAATTTATAAAACTTTGTCCTCTAGCCTCAACTTGTTGTTCTTTTATAACTGAAAAACCCATACGTAAAAAAAACGGTTTTGCGGTAATACTCGCTTCTGTATACAAACGTTTAATTCCTAACTCGTGCGCTTTTGTCTCTATCGCACTATAAATCTTACTACCAACACCCATCCGCTGATAATCTTTGTGACAGTAAAAACAATCTATATGACCATTTGCTTCTAATTCACCAAACCCGGCAATAATGGATTCATCATCAGCCACAAAAGTAAACTTACTTAAACAAGCTTTTGCCCAGTCTCTAAAATTTATATTATCCGGCGCCCATGCTTCAACCTGTTCAAGCGAATAATCACAAATATTTACCTCACGAACTGTATCATGAAACAAACGCGCGATTTGTTCAGCATCCTGAACCTGAAATAAACGTATTTTCATAATTCAACCTGTTCAGTTGTGCATTTTATCAGTTCTCGCAGAAAAGCGGGTAAAGCATTACTTAACTCGTGTTTTGCCCTTGGTTCTAAACAAGCAACAATATGCTGATATGTAACAGCATGATGTAAAGCAGATAGACATTTGGCTAATTTCCAAGCTTCTTGATTATGTTATTAACTTCGCGAACTTTATCATGAAATAAACGTGCGAGAGCTTTAACATCACTTTATTGAAATAATCATATTGTCACTTACCTAATTTGACGTTTTAATATTTGTTTCACATCGCCATACATTTCAACTGTCAAACCTTCGAGTTCATGCTCAATATCTTCCCAACTTCCAAGTTTACTCGTCCATTTTCCGTTAGGTAGTTGTCTCGCAGCATGGGTTGCTTCTCCTTCAGAATCACCATATATCGCTATTTTTTCAAAACCAGGCTCAAGTTCGCTATTATCACAAACCTCATAACCCAAGCTTTGGTATGCTTGAATAAAAGTTGATATCTTTAATTCGATAGCTACATCTTCTACCCAATAATAAATATTGTCAGGGTCAATTGGACTCCACCAGCGGTTGTCTTCACCCGCAGCCCAAGCAAAGCAGTTATACAATTTACTTTGCTTGCTAGTTACAGAATACTCAGTGAGTGATAAGTTGGGAAGCTTGTTTTCTCTAAAAATTTCTAGCTTACCATCTATATCCATTTTCTCTCCCCCATGCAAGCCAAGCTTGAGCCATTTGGTCGAGTCTGCCACGCTGTTTTTCTTTTACAGGATTTGCACCTGTAATAGCAGTTAATGCCCAAAACCAATGGTCTGGTTCACGTTCAAGCTCACGCATGATTAATGGTACAACGGGTTGCCCCATCCCGATTATTCTTTGATACGCTGGATGCATTGATATTTTGGAGGTGACAGAAAGCACACCAGTTTCACGGCGCCATTGTTCTGCTAATTCCAAAAAACTTGTTTCTATGTCGGTAGTCTGAATAACTGGATACTGGTAAGGTGACATTATCCTATCTCAACTTAATGAACTAACATTAATAATTATCCTGTAAATATTTAGCTAATATAGCTGCACGCACAGTATTGACGCCTATGCCACGACACACCGCTCTAAAATTAGATGATTACGTTCTGTTAATTTTGCTTGCCAATTTGGTTCAACTACAATTGTGCTAATTTTCTCTACAATAATCGCAGGCCCATTTACATTGTCTCCTGGTTGTAAATGCTCACGTTGATAAACTGGAGCATCATGCCATCTATCCAAAGCAAACATTTGTACAGTATCTACACTTTGAGGCGCCTCATCGAGAGAACGAGTACGACTAATTAAAGGTTCTTCAGGAGTATCCATTTTTTGAATAACTTCCACACTTACCGACTCAACAATTAAATTCTTACCAGATTGAATAAAACCGTAGCGCGTTTTGTGTTCTGTCTCAAATTCTTCCTGCATAACTGGTACATCTAAATCAAAATTAACAGTCAGCATCGAATTAGTCCCTTCATACTTCAAATTAACTTTCCGAACTATCTCTTCCTCCAACTCTTGCCCCCTCCCCTCTTTGAGGGGAGGGTTAGGGAGGGGTAACTCTTTTCTCGCACTCGTCTCCAAACTTTCCATCAACACCTGTAACTCTTGTACCAAACCCTGACTCAAAGCTTTTTCCACGGCGCCTTCACGAAGCGCGCGCACATCAGCAAGTCCCATCCCATAAGCCGAAAGTACTCCTGCATAAGGATGTAAAAATATCTGTTTCATCCCTAAAGTATCAGCTATTAAACATGCTACCTGCGCTCCGGCGCCTCCAAAACAGCAAAGCACATACTGCGTTACATCATATCCACGTTGTAAACTAATCTTTTTAATCGCGTTTGCCATACTTTCTACAGCAATGGCAATAAATCCAGCAGCTACTTGTTCAGGGGTACTATTATTTTCTGTTTTCTTCGCTATCTCTTGTGCTAACTGTGTAAATTTCTCAATGACAATATCTTTATCTAAAGGTAAATTCCCATCTACACCAAATACTGATGGAAAATATTGCGGATGAATTTTGCCTAACATGACATTTGCGTCTGTTACTGCCAATAGTCCACCACGTCGATAACAAGCAGGCCCAGGATTTGAGCGAGCAGACTCTGGACCAACGCGATAGCTGGAACCGTCGAAAAATAAGATTGAACCACCACCTGCTGCGATAGTATGAATATCTAATACAGGTACTCGCATTCTGGCGCCTGCAATTTCGTTTTCTAATTGTCGTTCATATTCACCTTTAAAATGGGCAACATCAGTACTAGTACCTCCCATATCAAAGGTGATGACTTTAGAAAAACCTGCACGCTTGCTTGTTTGAACGGCGCCGACGATACCACCAGCAGGCCCACTCAATATACTATCTTTACCCTGAAATTGTTCTGCGGCAACTAATCCCCCATCAGATTTCATAAACATTAATCTAACTCCAGGTAGATGACTTGCTACTTGATTTACATAGTGTCGCAAAATAGGAGTTAAATAAGCATCAACAACAGTTGTGTCTCCTCGACTAACTAGTTTCATTAAAGGACTAACTTGATGTGATATAGATATTTGTGTAAATCCAATATCTGAAGCTAATTGTGCAACTTGTTGTTCGTGTTGAGGGTAACGGTAAGCGTGCATAAATACTATTGCACAGCTACGAATGCCTGAATTATAAGCTGCTTGTAAGTCTTTTTTTACTGCTTCAATATTTACAGGCGCCAGTTCTTGACCATGAGCATTGTAACGTTCATCAACTTCGATTACCTGTTCGTAAAGCATCGTTGGTAAAACAATACGACGGGCAAAAATATCAGGACGGTTTTGGTAGCCTATTCGTAAAGCATCTTTAAACCCTTTTGTAATGGCAAGGACTACGCGCGAACCGTTTCTTTCTAACAGCGCATTTGTTGCTACTGTTGTTCCCATTTTTACCACTTCTATTTGTTCGCAGGGGATAGGCGCCTCACCTGAAAGCCCTATAATATCTCTTATTCCCTGAATTGCTGCATCCTCGTATAGTTCGGGATTTTCGGAAAGAAGCTTATAAACGATTACCCACTGATTCTTTTCTAATGACACAATCAAAAACCGCTCAGGATGATTTGAGAGGTTATCTATAATTTCTCTACTATCTGTAACAGCTACTAGGTCTGTAAATGTACCACCCCGGTCAGCAAAGACTTTTAACATAACTATATTTATTTTGGTTTTACAGCAATTCTTACTCTGTTTCTCTGCGTCTCTGTGGTGAAATTATGCATTTTAAGATTTTTTACCACAAAGGCACGGAGGACACAGAGAGAAGAGATTTACCTACATCGATAAACTTTGTACTCGTAACCGTTTACTGCTGGTAAGGGTTTACTATTGAGCGAACAAGTTTCTAGTTCTTCGGGGTCGTCGGCAAAAAAGTTCACCTTCCATAAATCAAATGGACGAGGTAGGGTTTTTACGGCTTTGCCCAATGCTTTTGATGAAGCGCTAGGATTATCATCTTGATGTGCTAGTAGAAACTTTGTATTAGTTAATTTCTGATTTTTTTTCAATTCCCTTGCTACACCCATCATTTCGCCTATATGCACATGGGTTTTTTGTGTAGTGGCAATCAATACTGGTTGGCTAGATACTCTTTGAATGATACCAATGAATAAATCAGGACGATAGTATTTTTGATAGCCTAAGTTATTAACAACTGTTATGCCGCTCGCTAGTGACATCAGCCAAATTATTAACACGGCTTTTTTTCCTGATATCCGCCATTTAAACATTTTGACTGTTTCTAGGCGCCAGCAAATAGCTAAACTTGCTCCCACTAGTATTAGTACCGCCGGAAAATAAATAAAGTTATAGCGGGCGCCACGTGTTAAATCAATACCTAAAAAGTAGGTAAATATAGCAAATAACAGCAGTGCGCTGATTATAAATGCAATTAATACCTTAGTAATAAATTGGTTTTCTTTCTTCTTGAGTCTAGCTTTTAGACCGCGAAGTAATATTGGTGTTGCCCAAATAAAAAAAGCTAGCATTACAACTCCCGAAGCAATAACCACAGCTAACCGTGGAGACTCAACGGGCAGTAACGAAATCATTGTAATCCAAGCTGCTAAACCTTGAAAAATTGGACTCAACCAAGCAAGTCCAACTCTATCACCTTGAATCCATTCGGTTAATTTTCCACCATAACTATTCTGTAAAAATACGGGTATCCAGACGGCGCCACTTAAAGCTGTACCTGCTGCCACCGCGAATATACGGTACCATACACTTCCCCATTCTTTATTTTTTATTTGTTTTACTAAAAGGAAAAGTAATACAATCGCTTCACAACAAAGAGTTAAAACAAAGAAATAATGTGTAGCTATACCCAAAGCGTTGACAACAATCCATGTTAAAGCGACTTTAATAGGTAATTGACTACGACTTTGAACGTGGCGAACGGCACTGATAAAACAAGCGAGCGTTGCCATTACCCACAAAATAGGTAAAGTATAGTGCCGTGTTTCTTGAGCCAAAAATATTGCGTAGGGTGAAGTCGCCATAAAAGCAGCAGCTAAATGACTGACTAACCGTGAACGATACAACTTAAAACTGAGTGCATAAATTGCTGGAACACTCATAGCACCAAATAACGCAGCTAAAGCACGGGCGCCCCAGACCGACACCAACCCAGCATCTGTTGGAAATAGCCTCAGCCACAAATGCGTCAATATAAAATAAAGCGGCGGGTGATTACTTTCTGTAAATAAGTGCTTCAACACATCTTGTACACCAGCACCAGCGCGCGGTTGCAGTGGCTGTAAAAGTATATCAATACCAATAGGTTGGTCGAGCGGTACATTTAAGAAGCTATTACCAAGACTAAATACCAAAGTTGAAAACTCATCAGTCCAAGGTGGTTTAGCATCCAAATTAATGAAGCGTAAAATAGTACCAACAGCAAACCAGAATAAAAGTAGAAAGTGCTGAGTGCTGAGTGCTGAGTATTTAGTGTTAAGTACTGAGTGCTGAGTTTTGAGTGAAGAGTGAGAGAAAAATTTTTTCAACATAAACGTCAGCATGGGGTAGAGAGCAAGGAGCAGTAAAAATAGAATAACTTAGACAATAAATCAGCACTCAGCACTCAGCACTCAGCACTCAGCACTCAGCACTTTTCACTTCTTCACATCAGTTACACGCCAACTGAGCTTGAGATTAACCCAAAAGTTCCACAAAACTACTACTGCAATTGCAATTAATTTTGCTAGATACTCGTTGACCTTCAAAACGTTGTAGAGCAAGTTTACTATCAATGCTTGTAAAATCACTCCAGCCAAACAAATAACGTTGAATTTCAAAAATCTTTTTAAACGGGCGCCTTTTCCCGTTTGCCTGCTTGAGATATCGTGGAATGTCCAGATATCATTCCATAGGAAATTGTTAATGATTGCCGTTTCGGCTGAAAGTATAGTACTACGTGTCAGTCCTAGCTCGAAAATTTGCCGCAGTATATAAAATACCGTCAAATCGACTCCCAAACCACTAAAACCAACTACGCCAAACCGCAAAAATCTACCAATAGGAAAATTCAAACGTTTATTCATGCGTCCCAAGTGTCCTGTAGTTAGACGCAAGCGGATTAAATGGCGTAAGTAATCTATATACTGTTTCCATGTGACTTTGCTTTCACCTTCGACGCGCTCGTTAAAAACATATCCTACTTCAACAATTTCTTGAATATCACCTCGTCCAATTATTTCCAACAGTATTTTGTAACCAACCGGATGAAGTGTAATTTCAGCTATACTGTCTCTTTGCACCATGAAATAGCCGCTCATCGGGTCAGAGACTCTACCTAAAACTCCTGGTAAAATAATTAGACCTAATACTTGGGCGCCTCTTGATAAAAATCTTCTAACTACACTCCAACTGCTTACCCCACCTCCATCTACATGACGACTACCAACCGCTAAGTCGGCGCCTTCTTCGACTGCACGTAGCAATTGCAACATCACATGCGGTGGATGCTGTAAATCTCCGTCGATAACTCCCAAAATACGTCCTTTTGCCACTTGCCAACCGCGAATTACTGCTTGTGATAGTCCTCTTTCTCCAACTCGACGCATTACCCGTAGTTGGGGGTATGAAGTCATTAAAGAAGCGGCAACCTCCCAAGTACCATCAGGACTATCATCATCAACAACAATTAGCTCGTAATCTCCATATATCGACGAATCGAGTAACTTCGTCAACACCTGCACAACGTTTGTTATATTGTCGCGCTCGTTATAAGTGGGAATTATTAATGAGAATAAGATACAATCTTTACCACCAGTAAGTTTGGCAGGATACTTCGGAACCCGTAATGCACCAGATGGCGCCGATAGCAATGGATTTGGTTCAATAATACTCATTCAATAAGATGGTGGAATGTCCAAGGTGAGCAGAGAGATGAGGTTACGTAAAAATTTATCGCTCTTGATTTTAAGTCAAAATCAGAATTTCACAAGCATTGGTTACACTTTTCAAAACGACTAATGGTTGTATATATTACAATTAATAAAGTGATTTAATATAAATAAACCCATTACAAAGAAGTGAGCGCTGTGGTTGTTATAAGTGTTGACGCTATTTTAGAACGCGCTAAAGAGCATGATTTGTCTCCACATGAAGGCATGTTATTATTGAAACAAAATGACCCTAGTATTATTGCTGAAATTCGCGTAGCTGCTGATAAATTGCGTCAACAGCAAGTAGGAGATACTGTAACATACGTCGTCAATCGCAACATCAATTTCACTAACATTTGTGAACAGCACTGTGGTTTCTGTGCTTTCCGTCGAGATTCAAACTCAGATGGTTCATACTGGTTAGATTGGGAGCAAATTAGAGCTAAAACAATTGATGCAGTACAACGAGGCGCCACAGAAATTTGTATGCAGGGTGGTTTAAACCCAGAAGCTTTAATCAACGGCAAATCACTGAACTACTATATAAAGCTTGTCGAAATTATTAAACAAGAGTTTCCACAATTACATCTCCACGCATTTTCGCCCCAAGAAATTCAGTTTATCGCCAGACTAGATACAATTTCTTACGCCGAGGTAATAACAGCTTTACGCGACTCAGGTCTCAACTCAATGCCTGGAACCGCCGCCGAAGTGTTAGATGATAGTGTTCGTGCTGTATTATGCCCTGAAAAAATTAATTCAGCAACTTGGTTAGAAATTGTCGAAACAGCGCATAAATTGGGTTTACCCACCACCAGTACAATGTTATCGGGACATATCGAAACACCCTTACAGCAAATTGAACACTTAGAGAAACTCCGCACGCTTCAGCAAACTGCCATTAAAAACAACTATCCAGCCCGAATTACAGAATTTATAATATTACCCTTTGTAGGAGCATTAGCACCAAAACCTTTACGGCGCCGTGTTGGTCGTGACCAACCAGTATTACTTGATACACTTTTACTTACAGCAGTTGCTCGAATATATCTAGGTAATTACATACCCAATCATCAGCCCAGTTGGGTAAAACTCGGTCTAGATGGCGCCAAAGAGGCATTGACATGGGGTTGTAACGATATTGGTGGCACCTTAATGGAAGAACACATTACCACAATGGCAGGCGCCCTAGGTGGAACCTGTATGTCTGTCTCAGATTTACAAAACGCAATATCAGAACTTGGGCGCCCATACCAACAACGTGACACCCTATATAAAACCCAATTTGATCCCAATCCAAGATACGATAAAGCTTGATTTAAGTATTTTTTCACTCTTGATTGCTTATGAAGCGCTATTTGTCACGCCTACTTGCCTTGGTTTTGGTTGTAACTATTGGTTTGATGGGTTGTTCGTCTTCTGACCCCAACAGCTTAACGGGGAATTATAGCCAAGACACGTTAACTGTAGTCAACATTATACGTAATGCAATTGAACTACCGAATGATGCGCCTTCTAAAGCAGCAATTCAAACCGAAGCACGTCAAAAAATTAATGACTTTTCGGCACGCTATCAGCGTAACACCTCTGTTGCGAGCTTAAGTTCTTTCACCACCATGCGAACTGCCCTAAATTCTTTGGCAGGACATTATAGCTCTTATCCTAACCGCCCTGTGCCCGAAAAACTTAAAACCCGTTTACAACAAGAGTTGAAACAGGTAGAGTCTGCTTTGCAACGTGGCGCTTAACGATTTGTCGTGCTGTACTTACTGTACTTGTTGTGGGTTGGGTGTTACCCAACCTACTATAAAGAATTTTTATATCAAAAGATCAAATTAGATATATAAAAGAATAATTATTATTTAAAATTAAATTAAATTCCATCTATGTCTCTACGTCCTTTGGATGTTGTAAAAATGTTCTCTTGGCGCCGCTTCGGAGTTGCCGCTTTAATTAGTAGCTTATTAATTCCCTTTTTGGGACAACCTTCAGAGGCTCAACTAAATGAGTATTGTCAGTTACCTAATAAGGCAGTACAAGAAAAGGAAAACTTGCGTATATCCGCGCTTCGAGGAAACTTGTCGGCGCATAATAAGTATCAAAATTTACTAAAAAAACACGGTACAGCCGTTCGAGACTGCCGTCAAAACAATTGGTTACAGGTTCAAGCGATTTGGTTACGTTTGTATCCTTGTGATATTCGAGCAGGCGCCCTTGACCGGATTATGGATAGAATCGTCAATAAGGGTTACAGCGCTGTTTATGTAGAAACTTTTTATGATGGACGGGTAATGTTACCCTCAAACGATAATCCTACGGTTTGGCCTTCTGTTGTAAGGGCGCCGGGACAAGAAAATACTGATTTACTAGAGAAAGCGATTCAGAAAGGACGCGAACGTGGTTTAAAAGTGTACTCTTGGATGTACACCGCCAATTTTGGTTTTAATTATGCTCAACGAAAAGATAGAGAAAGTGCAATTGCGCGTAACGGTAAGGGGCAAACCAGTTTGTACGTTGTCGATGGTGGTAGTCATGTTTTTATTGACCCATACAGCGTAACCGCTCGAACAGATTATATACGCTTGGTACAAGAAGTCGCTCGTCGGCGCCCAGATGGTATTTTGTTCGACTATGTACGTTATCCGCGTCAGTCTGGTAATAATTCAATCGCGACAAAAGTTACTGATTTGTGGCTATATACAGAATCAACTCAGCAAGCTTTATTTAAAAGGGCACAAAATAATAAGGGGTTAGATTTAATACGTCGCTTTCTAGGCAAAGGATATGTAACTACTAGTGATATTGCGAATGTAGATAGATTATATCCCTTGGAAGGCGAACCAATGTGGCAGGGACGTAGTTTGCTTGCTTCTAAGTCGCTCTTGTCACCAAGTCAACGTCAACCCCAACTTCAATCAGATTTATGGCAGCTTTCGGTTGCTCACGCAATGCAAGGAATTGTTGATTTTATTACTTTAGCCGCATATCCAGCACAACAAATGGGTGTACCCGTAGGCGCCGTCTTTTTTCCTGAAGGCAACCAAATTCACGGTCAAGGTTACGATTCACGCTTACAAGCGTGGGATAGATTTCCTAGTAACTTTGAATGGCATCCAATGTCTTATGCGAACTGTGGAAACGTCGCTTGTATTGCTCAACAAGTTCAGCGTGTTTTAAGTATGTCAAGACCCGACACACAAATAATTCCTGCTGTCGCTGGTACTTGGGGGAAATCTGTTAGCGGGCGCCCATCATTAGAAGTTCAAATGCAAGCACTCCGCCAATTTGCCCCTCGTGTACGTTCCGTTAGTCACTTCGCTTACTCTTGGCAAGACCCACAACACGACAGCGAACGTAAATTATGCCGCACACAGTAGAGACGCGATTAATGGCGTCTCTACGAAGCAATTGATAATGCAGTTTGTACTCCCGCCATTTCGATGACTCTAAACGTAAAATCTAAAAGTTCAGTGTCGTTTAACTGTCGGCGTGAAGTTTTTGCGTAATTTTGCTGTAAGTATTTACGCCCCATTTCTGGTGTCCAATTCAATTGCGCTAAATACTTATCTATCTGTGCCATCATCATGGCGCGAATTTCAGTGTTTTTACTATTACTGACTTGCGTGACTGGCGCCGTTTGAGTTTGTGATGCGATAGTCTCTATTTTGGAGGTAACTCTCTGCTCTAAGGCTTGCAAATCAATTTCTTTATGTCCACCCCAACTAAAATCAACGACTCGATATGTCGCTGGGTCGTAGATGCTGCAAAATACTACCGTTTTTTCACCAGGACTGACCGCAATTGTTAAAGGATTACGCAGTTGCTCAACAGTTAAAGCATCAAGCGACAGCAGTAAACTCTTAGAAAAATACGATGAGTTTCCCGAACGTATTATGCAAGGTGTTGGCGCCAAAATTGCTAAGTCAGTTTTATAAGTTAATCCGTACTGCGTTTCAACGCTCTTATTACATTCAATGCCAGTAATTAAACCTGTTAAAGCTTTTTCATAAATTGGTACTTGCTTACCTTCTTCTGAAAGACTATACCAACAAGCATCACCTTCGCGACTCACAAAAACATATTGCGCTTTTGGAACCGTTCCAAACCCTAACTTTATATCCATACGTCCTCTCTTGCACGCTACAGTAAGTGTACCCAGACGCGAAAACATTCTAACAACGCACGCATCGAGTTATAATTAACTATAGTACTAAAATACTGCAAAGGATTAAAAAAGGTAGGATACTTCTCACATATAGACCTCAGTACTAATTATTCGGGAGAGCCTTGAATCATTGTCATCAAGCGGTCTAAAGTTTGTGTAAGCTGCGAAAGCTTTTGTAAAGAATCATCTTGAGTTTCAGCCAAAGTTTGCACTGCGTCGCACAATGCCAAAATTTGATATCCCTGTTGTTTAATTTGCTTTCCTTGCTCTTCAATCTGTCCGCTTAAATTTTCAACACGGTCTCCCAACCGCTCAATTGTCTCCGTAGTCGCAAGTACTGCTTCTCCGATTTGTTCGACAATCGACTCTAAACGACCAACTTTTACATCAAATCCTACAGCAACCATTTTTTTAGCACCTCTATCGATAGCACGAGCAAACAGCAATTGTAATTGCCTGTCCTGGAACATATAGTTATTCGGAATTTAAGTAGTAGTAAAATTTACTACCTAAATCCCAAACTTAATCAAGATTTTATACAATGGTTTCTAATGTTTAACTTAAATTGACATAACAGTCAAATGTATACATTACACTAAGACGACTTTTTATCAGACATATTGTAAATATTTAAGCTAAATAGGTGTTTAACCCGTTACTTGCGTGTAATTTATACATTGGCGAATGAATTTATTACACGTAGCTTACTGGTAGTAAACTATAGCACAACTCTCTCAAATATACACAACATAAAAGATTTTTCATCCTTCATAAGATATATTAAACTTACTTTATATAAGATTTATAAAAAATCATCAGAAGTCCTATGCTGATGAAGATTCAGTGAATATACGGTTGATAGTAATTATATTTAGGAAAGTCAAGTCTATAGTCTAATTAAGCTTACGTAGATATACGTTTTAATAAAAAAATTCGGCTTTACAATGTATCAAATACTATTTACACCCATAGTTCAGGGTGCAGCATCTGAAACTTGGGATAACCAAATTCAATACCACCCTTCAGTGAAGTCTAAATTTAAACGTTGTTTAGACATTGTGGGTAGCATAGTCGGGCTAGTTATTTTAAGTCTCGTATTCATACCTATAGCCATTGCGATAAAATTTGACAGTACCGGGCCTGTTTTTTTTGTACAGGAACGTTATGGGCTACATGGAAAGACATTTAAAATTCGCAAATTTCGGTCAATGGTAGTGGAAGCTCCACAGCTAAAGAATTTAGTAGAGAATGAAGCGAACGGATTATTTTTTAAAAACAAGAACGACCCCAGAGTCACAAAATTTGGTCGTTTTTTGCGAAGCACAAGTTTAGACGAGTTACCTCAGTTCTGGAACGTTTTAATGGGGGATATGAGCTTGGTTGGTACCCGTCCCCCAACAGCAGACGAAGTGATGAACTATAGTCAGCATCACTGGCAGCGCTTAAATGTTAAACCAGGTTTGACAGGTGAGTGGCAAGTCAACGGTCGCTCTCAGGTCAAAGATTTTGAGGCAGTCGTCGATTTAGACTTACAGTATCAAAAGAAATGGTACCCAATGTACGACGTATTAGTAATCGTTAAAACTATTTATGTCATCTTAGCCAAAGTCGGCGCCTTTTAATAGTTGAAAGTGCTGAGTTAAAAGTGCTGAGTAGGTAAGAAGTTATAACGAGCGCACTCAGCACTCAGCACTAAACATTCGTTCTTATTGACCTAACATGAGTACTTGTCGCATTTTACGCATATTAGCAGGTAATTCAAGGTTCATGGCTTGTTGAATTAAAATTGAGGGTACAGGAATTGTCGGTGTTGCCTGAACTGCGTATTTTAACAGGGTTCCATTACCAAAATCACATAACTCAAGATTTGCCGTAAAGTCATGGAAAGTACCCTTCTCTAATTTAAATTGGATACGCTGTCCTAATTCCTCTACTACATTCAGGTAAATTTCAACTTGGGCAGTCAAAAATAAAAACGCTTTTTGTGCTGCTTGATACAGACGTTTAACTTCGCCCCGTTGTATTATCTCACTTTTCGTTACATCGGGGAAATATTGCACCCAGCGAGGATAATCTGTTAGTTGTTGCCATACTTGGTTTCGCTTCATTGGCAAATACATCCAAGCTGTCACCGCTCCACCCCAAGCGCTATGAGATGAAGTTTCAACAAAAACCTCACCTTGTAGCATTTTCGCTTGCTTGTCAGGACTCCAAGCTGTGCCTTCGGTATATATCACTGAATCAGAAGTATGGGATATAAACATAAAATTTTCAATCACTCCTCAACACATTTACTACGATAGTACAAATAAACGGACGAAACTTTTGAATAGCTATTAGCTGTAAGCTTTAAACTAATGGCTAGCAGCTAACCGCTTGTATAGCCCACTAGTTCTCATTCCACTACATTATCTAAATTCTCCGGAAATAGTTCTTTGTTGCCATATTATTCCCGAAAATTCACCAAAAATATGTCTTTTTTATCAACAGTATGTTTTTTATGTAAAAATACTGAAGCATTTATTGAAATAAGCAACATCAAATGTAGTTAGCTGCTAATAGAGACGTTACAATAGCACAAAAAGCATAACGAGTGCGTCTTGTCTTAAGAGTTGCCTAACGTCTGAAATCTCAAATTCTATAGATAATTCTTTCCTTCTGCCTCCTGCCTCCTGCCTTGCTCGAAGGGCGATAAAGAGCGTTCAGGCGCCATACCAAGTCCAAAACAACGTTAGCTTATCGTTAATGAAAACAAAAAACCAAGATAACTATTTATACTTCATTAAATCTTTATAGTAGTTGGAGAAACCTAAATGTCACAGTCTTCTAAATTCAACCGTTTATTAACGCAAGCATTTGGAATGTTTTTTGGCATAGCTCTTGCCGTCTGGATACTGCGAGGAATTGGCGTTGGAATTTTAGCTGCCATCCCAGGAGGAATCATTTGGCTGCTACTTGGACTCGCGATTGTATTCGCTATTCTTGCTTACGTACAAAAAACTTGGTGGCGCTTCTAGGTAACGGATATAGGACAGGCGCCTAATGTTAGTATACAATTATTAGAAAACTTGTTACTTGAATTTTTGCACGTCAGGTACAAGTATTATTTCGATAATCATGAATAAAAACTTTATTAAAATCTTATTGGTCGTAAGCGAGCAGAAAGATGTCGCTTTGCCAATTAATTTTATCCAAGAAGAAAATTTAGAAATCCAAATTGCGACTTCAACTCAAGAAGCCACCAAAGCAATTGTCTCACCTCCAGATTTAATAGTATTGGATGTGACAACAAATAACGTAGATGAAGTTGAAATATATAATTATTTAAAAAAAATAAAAGATAAATTAAATGGAAATTTACTTAGTATCCCAATTATTTTTATTACCGAAATTAATCATGATTTTTCGTCTATAACTAATATTGATGTGAATAATTTAAATTTTGATTATTTAAAAAAACCGTTTTCACAAGAGGAATTATTAGTTAGAGTTCGGCAGCATCTACGAATTATTAAGCTCGAAAAAAATTTAGAAATAAAAAGGCAACAGTTATGTACTGAGCGCGAAATTAAATCGATTGCAGCGCAGTTGGAAATTACGGTATCTCAAGCTAAACTTTTGGAGCGTTCCAAACAAGCTCGTCGTGCTGAAGCTAAATTAGCATCGGCTTTTCGCTCATCTCCAGACCCTATTGCGTTAGTAACATTCCCTGATATATATTACATTGAAGTTAACGATAATTTTTGCCATGTGTTTGGTTACGAACGTTCAGAAGTTATTGGTAGTAGTACGAAATCTATTGATATTTGGGTGAATCCTTCTGAATGTAATACTATTCTCGATATTTTACGAAATGCTCGCAAAATTCGTAATTATGAACTTCAGCTTCAATCGAACAATAATGAAATAAGAACAATGTTGTTGAGCGCAGAACTAATTGAAATTGAGGAGCAGCAATATTTATTAGGAACTGCCAGAGATATTACCGAGCGTAAAATAGCTGAAGCTGCACAGCAATTAAGCGAAGAACGATTGCAACTAGCACTAGAAGCTAGCGACTTGGGAATGTGGGATTGGAATATTGCTAGCGGTAAAGTATATAGGGACTGGCGCTGGTTCAAAATGTTAGGGTATGACTCAACGGAAGTCAATGACACCCGTCAAGGTTTCCTTGAATTAGTACATCCAGATGATTTAAATTCAGTAAATACTGCTTTAGAACAGTATTTATTTGGTAACACCCCTGTTTACAAAGTTGAATTTCGGATGCGCTCTTATAAAGGTGATTGGAAATGGATAGAATCGTGTGGAAAAATTTTTGATTATAATGAACGCGCTGAACCTTTACGTTTAACTGGCACTCATAAAGATATTACCGAGCAAAAAACTTTAGAGCGTACACTGGCAATTCATCAAGCACGCTTGGATGCTTTTTTTAATAATGCTCCTGTTGGTCAGTGTATTGTAGACGAACAAATGCGCTTTGTACAGGTTAACGAGTTGTTAGCACAAATAAATGGACTAAGCATTGAAGCACACAATGGTAAGTCTATATACGAAGTTTTTCCGGCTCTTGCATCTGTAATTGAACCGATTTATCGACGAGTATTAGAAACGGGAGAACCAGTTCTTTGCCAAGAAATAAGTACTTACTCTCCTAACGAACAAAATTCTTTGCGCCATTTTTTAACTTCTTATTTTGCTATTCAAGGAGAGGACGGGCGCCCTAGTAATGTCGGCACAGTTGTTGTAGAAATCACAAACCTCAAACGTGCAGAAGCTGCTTTACGCTCTGCTGCTGAACGCGAGCGCGCTATTACACAAGCAATTCAACGAATGCGGCAAACGCTCGATTTAGAAACAATATTTACCGCCACAACTGAGCAACTACGTCAAGTTATTAACTGTGACCGCGTTGTTGTTTATCGATTTAATCCTGATTGGAGTGGCGAATTCGTCGCTGAGTCCGTCGGTTCCGGTTGGGTTTCACTTATAGAAGAACATAATACCAACCTCAACTTAACCAAAGGCGCCCTTGATGCGGATACTTGTGTAGTAGCAAAAATGAACAGTAACGATAATCAAGTTATCGATACTCATCTCCAAGATACTCAAGGAGGAGTATATAATCGTGGCGCCAGCTTTTTATGTGTTCCTGATATTTACAACGCAGGATTTGAAGACTGTTATATTAAACTGCTAGAACGATTCCAAGCAAAAGCATATATTACCGTGCCCATATTTTGCGGCAGCAAACTTTGGGGATTGCTTGGTAGTTATCAAAACAGCAGTTCGCGCTCTTGGGTTCAGGGAGAGATTAATATTGTAGTTCAAATCGGCAACCAACTTGGTGTCGCAGTTCAACAAGCAGAACTATTAGCACAAACACAACTTCAATCGCAAGCACTACAACAAGCTGCCGTCGTTGCTGATGCTGCCAACCGCTCGAAAAGCGAATTCCTAGCAAATATGAGTCATGAGCTACGAACTCCACTCAATGCTATTTTGGGATTTACGCAGCTAATGAGTCACGATAATGATTTATCTGAAGAAAATCAGCAAAACCTCGGCATTATTAATAAAGCAGGTGAACATCTCCTCAACCTTATTAACGACATTTTAGAAATGTCAAAAATTGAAGCGGGTCAAAGCCACCTTAACATTACTAGCTTTGATTTAATTAGCTTACTCGATACTCTCAAAGAAATGTTGCTATTCCGTGCAACAGCCAAAGGTTTAATGCTGACATTTGAATACGAAAGCAATGTCCCTCAATATATTCAAACCGATGCTAGTAAACTTCGCCAAGTTTTATTAAATCTTTTAGGTAATGCAATTAAATTTACAAGTAATGGGAGCGTTAAGCTGCGGGTATGTATAAGACAAAGCAGACAAGAAGACACTCAATACCTTGTGTTTGAAGTTACAGATACAGGCCCCGGCATTTCTCCAAAAGAAATTGGGTTAGTTTTTGAAGCATTTGGACAAACTGAAACTGGTAGACAATCGCAGCAAGGAACTGGGTTAGGTTTAGCAATTAGTCGTAAATACGTCAAAATGATGGGAGGTGATATTACACTTAATAGTACTTTAAACGAAGGTAGTACATTTACTTTTAATATTGAAATGTTACCTGCCTTACAAGATGACATTTCCACAAGTTCCTTTACCAATCAAATTATTGGTTTGGCGCCTGACCAACCGACTTACCGTATACTCGTTGTAGATGATGCCGAAGATAGCCGTATATTTATTGTAAAACTACTGAGCTTAATTGGTTTTGCAGTCAAAGAAGCAGTAAACGGAACAGAAGCAATATCAATATGGAACGAATGGCAACCACACCTAATATTAATGGATTTGCGAATGCCAATGATGGATGGTTATGCCGCAACGCGAGAAATTAAACTGCGTGACTTACAAAAACGCTCCTCTCCATTAAATCGCACAGTTATCATAGCGCTCACAGCCAACGTTTTTTCTGAACAGCGTCACGCAATCCTCGAAGCTGGGTGTGACGACTTTATTAACAAACCTTTTCGCGAAGAATTTCTCCTAGAAAAAATTAGACAGCATCTTAACGTGGAATATATATATAAAGATGCAACAAGTCAAACTAGCGAAGCTCAATATCCTCAAACTCTATCCGATGCTCAAGTAGTTAAAATATTGTCCAAGCAACCGCGTGCATGGGTAGAACATCTATATCACGTCGCCGCTAGTTGTAGTGATAACCTAATTTTCGATTTACTCAAACAAATACCCACACCACATATTTCTTTACACAACTTTTTACAAGATTTAACGACTAGTTATAACTTTGAGAAAATTATGGAACTAGCAAATTTAGCATTGAAATGGTAGCACAGGCATACAAACTGTGTAATAAAAGTAATTATTTTTACCACAGAGGCGCAGAGTACACAGAGAGAATATTTTCCTAGAGGATATATTTACATCTAACTTATCCTCTAGGAATTTTGGCGCCAAATATAACCGTATCCTCTCTTGTGGAGCGGACATCCTTGCCCGCCCTCACTATATAACATTACACAGTTTTCAATTCCATAGCATTAATACAAAAAGGAATATGAATACCTTGCTCTTTCGCAGATATTACTAACTTCTTAACTCTACCTTTAACATCTAATAAAGTTAAAGGAATGGCGCCAGCATCTAGTTTTTGACTGAGTGCAGAATGTTTAACTTTATTAATACTAATGTCTAAGCGGTCAAACGCTTCTATCGAGACAGAATAATCGGGGTCATTGACAACATCTGGCTGAATTCTCATGTTGACTCCATATATTGGTTGTTCAAACACGATTGTCATGGGGCCAGGGTTACCATGACCTGTACATAAAAGCGCATCACCAATACAAAAATCCAACGGTTCAGAAGATGTCTGGTCTATTCTTAATAAATGCCCAGCAGCAATACTTACTAAAACTTCACGACCTTGACGTGACTTGACTAACATTGTTGTTGGCAAAGAAGTTAAAGCTTTACCAAGCACTTGCCAATCAATTACATCATCAGCCTGAAAATCATCTCTATTTTCCTCTCCCTCTGCCTTAATTGAGTTCGATGTCATATTATTTGCAGTTGTAAGATATTGGGTATTAACGTCAGAACCGATAATCATAATTTTGACCGTGCCTTTTAATATTTACAGATTACTGAATGATAAGCAAGACTTTAATAGCTTCCTACTTGAAACCACACCAATACAATTATTTTCAAGTAGATAAATTTCGATGCTTCTATAAGTTATATGTACGATTAGCGGACTTTGTGACTCATATTGCTTGAAACAGTTATTTGCATAACACTTATTCAAGCGTTTATAAAGAAAATATTAATTGTATTGTTTGTTGTTTACTGCTCAATCCGTTGCTATTATCTTCAACTGCGAAATTCCTTATTCCGGAAATACGTCTCAACATTTTTCTACGTATTCACAGGTAGTTTGGGACACGGTAATTTAAATCAGGGATTCCCAAGAGGTCGTGGAATCACCTATTTGGACAAAAATATAAGGTCGGTATGGTGTATTACTTCGTTGTAAAATTATTAATGGCGTCACGCACCTTACTTATGAATCAAAATGTTTTGCTGTTGGCCGCACAAAGTGGTGATATTAAAAAAGTACACACGTTATTGGACACTGGAGCGTCTGTTAATGTTTGTGATAATTACACTGGTACAAGCGCATTAATGTATGCTGCTAATTATGGTTATGTCGAAGTAGTGCGTGCGCTGATTAAAGCAGGAGCAGATGTTAATTTACGACGACGACAATATGGGTTAACGGCATTAATGTTAGCTGCGGCAGCAAACCAGGTTGATGTTGTAAAGTTACTTATTTCCGCGAACTCGGATGTGAATGCTACAAACGAAGATGGTAGTACTGCTTTAATGGTGGCGACGAGTAAGGGTAATGTTGAAGTTGTTAAAATACTTCTTGATAACGGTGCCGACCCAAATATTATAGATAATGACTCAGATACAGCCCTGCGGTTAGCGGTAAAGCTTGGTAATGTTTCTATTATTAATTTGTTGTTGTCAGCAGGTGTAGATATAAATACTCAAGATTCTGATGGTGAAACTGCGCTGATGTTAGCGGTGGACTTGGGAAAAATTGATATTATTCAAACTTTGCTTAATAGTGCTTCGAAAGTAAAATTACAAAATCAAGATGTAGGGACAGCGCTGTCAGCAGCAGTCGCAGCAGGAAATAGTGCGATAGCATCTTTACTACTACAAGCAGGCGCCGAAGTCAATCATCAAGACTCTGATGGTGAAACCGCGCTTCATATTGCTGCTTTAGAAGGATATGTTGATGTTGCTGAAGTTTTGCTAAGTAGAGATGCCGATGTCAATATTAGAAACAAAATTGGTGATACTCCATTACTAGTAGCAGCATTACAAGGTCATAATCAAATAATAGAAGCTTTACTACGACGCGGCGCCGATGTAAATGTTAGTAACTTGAATGAAACTCCTTTAACGCTGGCAGTAGCACAAGGACACACTGATATTGTTAAAACACTATTAGATTTTGGTGCCAACCCCAACACAGTGAACACAGAAGGTAAAAGTGTTTTGCTCAAAGCATCAGAACGTAGTCATACCGACATCATTAAATATTTAACTTTATCAGGCGCCGATGTAAATTTTCAAGATGCAGCAGGTGCAACACCATTAATGTGGGCAGCATCACGGAACTCACTACCAGCATTACAAATATTACTTCAAGCAGGCGCCGATGTCAGTTTAAAGAATAAGGGTGGATACACAGCGCTAATGCTCGCAGAATATAATAATTACCCAGATATTATAAAAGTGCTGAGTGCTGAGTGTTGAGTGCTGAGTACTGAGTGTTGAGTGCTGAGTTTTTATTCCTAACTCCTAACTCCTAACTCCTAACTCCTAACTCCTAACTCCTAACTCCTAACTCCACTCAGCACTCAGCACTTTCTACTCAGCACTACTAGTTACTCCTACTGAACTCATAACTAAGTTAAAAATGTAATATAGATACTTAGGTAATCTAATTTATATAATCTAATATCTATAAATGGTTTCTTTATCTAAACTTGTGAAAGAATGCCAATATCCTCAGCTTGCGGCACTATTTTTACTGATATTGTTACTTGTGTTTGCAGCAGTACCAGGATATTTGAGCGGAAAGTGGCAATGGAAACAACCCCCAGCAATTTCTACGCTCAAAGAATTAAGACAAATACGCAGTCAAGGTTTAAATATACCAGGATGGCAAACTGTCGAACAAACCGAACACACCATTGGTGAACGCAAATGGTCGTTACAAACGATTCTTAAAGTTGGCGCCAATAATACCGATAATCAAAACAAAGTTATTTTGCTACTGTTGCCGCAAAATGGCCCAGCAGACCAACCCCAAGTTGAATGGTCAGAAGTAAATAGTTTTTGGCAATGGGATACTGCTCAAGAACGTGACGTTGAATTTACCGTTAAACCACCAGCGGGTTCAACTGTTAAAAACGACGTGTTAGTTAAAGCGAGATTTCTTCGGGGTTCAACAAAGCAGCAAACCTTTAGCGTTTTACAGTGGTATGCTTGGTCAGATGGTGGCAACCCATCACAATTAAAATGGTTTCTTGCCGACCAGTCAGCACAATGGCATAAACATCGTGCAGCTTGGGTTGCCGTAAGTGTTCAAATACCAATGGAACCTTTAGGACAAATAGATACGACTTGGGAGCAAGCGAAGTCAATAGGTCAAACTATACAAACTCGCTTAATGCAAGGTGTGGTGTCAGCAGTTAAGAGTTAAGTAACCGGGTTTCTAACTCAAATTGATAAAGATTTGGTATTGTGCATTTGACAATTTGGCTGTAATTTGTTGTTTATACAGCCAAAGAGATTATTTTTTAAATTTGTTGATTATAAAATTAGCAATTAATTGTTACTAAGTATATAACCGTATTTGTGCTTCGCTATTTTACGTGTGAGGCTCCTTCGGGAACTTCTCAAATGAAACAAGGGACACAATTTATTAGGTTTGGAGAGTAGAATAACATATCGATGCCTTCTCTCTTTAAATAAGCATCATAGTATCAATGTTTATGCCTTTGATTTGGAAAATACGTGGGTACCGGGCTTTATGTGTCGCTAGTCTCCAGGTGGTAGTTTATGCAGCAACAATTGCGAATGATGCAGCTTTTGCTCAAAGCAACCCACAGACAGCACCAGCACCAATACAATTGCCAACAACAGGAGAATCACCATTACAACCAGCTCCACCTCCATCAAGTGTTGAGTTTACACCACTAGATATTAATGATGGAAATTCACCACAGTTTAGTCGATACTATTTAGGACCTGGTGATGTAATTAGCATCGCGGTTCAGCGTCCTCCTGGCCCTTATGTTTTGGGGCCGGGTGATGCTGTTTCTGTTTCGGTACTGCGTTTTCCTGATTTAAGCTTTAGCGCACAAATAAATCCAGAAGGTAATATCGTCGTACCGCTATTAGGGACAGTACGGTTACAAAATTTGTCGCTCTCCCAAGCGCAAGAAAAAATCCGCGTTGGGTACAATCGCTTTGTTGTTAATCCAGAAGTGGTATTAGCGTTAGCAGGTCAGCGTCCAGAACAAGCGTTTCAAGTTCAAGTTAATACTGAAGGTAATATCGCGGTACCACAGTTGGGAACTATTTCGGTACAAGGTTTGACGTTAGAAGAAGCCCAAGAAAAAATTCGCGTTGGATTGAGTAAAATATTAGTACAGCCTGTAGTTACTGTATCTATATCTGCCCCACGACCAGTGCAAATTACTGTGAGTGGTGAAGTTTTCCGACCCGGTATTTACCCAGTTGGCTCATCTGTACCGCGTATAACAGACGCTGTATTAATCGCAGGTGGTTCAACAATGATGGCTGATTTGCGACAAGTTCAGGTACGAAGGCGCCTGGTTGATGGTACTGTTATTTCACAGAATATAAATCTATATGCATCAATACAGAATGGCGGTTCAGTACCAAATTTGCGCTTACAAGACGGTGACAGTATTGTAATACCTCGTCGCGAAGTAGGAACGGAGGATGGTTATGACCGCAATTTGGTCGCACGTTCGTCTCTAGCAGTACCTCAAATTCGTATACGTATATTAAACTATGCAGGTGGAGGCTTGGTGACACAAGCATTACCCAATGGTAGTAACTTTGTTGATGCCATATCAGGAATTAATCCAGATAACGCGAATTTGAGCGATATTGCTTTAGTTCGGTTTGACTCCGAACGTGGAAAAGCAGTGACGCAACGACTTGATGCAAAAAGGGCACTTTCTGGGGATGTAACGCAAAACGTGCCACTTCAAGACAATGATGTTATCGTGGTTGGTCGAAACTTACTTGGTAAAATTACGAACGTTTTGAGTACGATTACAAGACCATTTTTTGACATACAATCGTTTATTCGCTTTTTTGAAACCTTCGGTGGAGGAAGGTTTTAAAACACGCTTTGTGAGTGAGACTCCCACTCAAACACTTAACCATCCCACTATGCATTTACGGCAATGGCACCACCAATTGTTAAGCGCTACCTAATAGCATTCGATAAATATAAATGGATAGGACTAGCAAGTTTTGCGCTAGTTATTGCGGGTTCGACGGTAGTCGCGATGCAACCAGACCCACCTGCAAATTATGTAGGTGATGCTGCGTTAGCTTATTCAGGTCCACCAATCTCTTTTTCAGCAATTGGTAGTGAAATTCAGCAGAAGGGACAAACTTTAACTGAAGCTGATTTATTGTCAGAACCAATTGTGCGGGTGTTGGTAGATAGAACAAAGTTAAAACCACAGCAGTTAGCAAATACAATTGCTATCGCGTTTCCCAAGCGTACAAAAACAGGCGAGTTAGAATCAAATATTATTGAGCTTAAATATCAAGATACCGACCGCAAAAGAGCAGCAGAAGTTTTAACAATAATGTTAGAAGAATCTGTGAAGTTGAGTGCTGACCGCAACACGGGTCAATTAAAAACAATTATTAGTAAAATTAACGAGCGCTTACCAGATGCAAAAAAAGAACTTGAAGCTGCTGAAAAAAAGCTTGAGCAATATGACCGTATAGAGCGTCCAGCAATTTTAGCCGCAGAAAACGGCAGTTTACTAAGCGCTGTGACAGTCAGTCAAAACCAACAGCGTCAATTGGTGCAAACTTTAATTGGTATTGATGCTCAAATTCGTAGTCTCCAAGAAAAATTGGGTATGGACGCAACTTCAGCTTATGTATCTAGTGCGCTTAGTGCAGACCCAATATTAAATAATTTACGGGCACAAATTTTTCAAATCAAGTCACAAATGGAGCCATTACAAAAAGAAGTAAGAGCTGAGTATCCAGCAATGGTACAGTTAAGGCGCCAGCTTGAAGCAGCAGAAAAGTTATTTAACGAGCGTGTCGCACAAGTAGCAACAGGTGGTGGTAACGCAGCACCTTTACCAGGAAGAGTCACAGACCAACTAGCTCGTAACAATTTAGACCCAGCGCGTCAAGAACTAGCAAATCAACTAGTAGCGCTACAAACTCAACGCGATACACTGCGTCAGCAATTAGGTAACGAAACACGTCAAGAAGCGCAACTGCGTCAACAATACGCGCTTATTCCTAATAAACAATTAGAGCGCTCGCGTTTAGAGCAGCAAGTAGTTCTTAAAAGGTCTATTTTCGACCAAATGCAGGTCAAACTTACCGATGCAAGAGCAGCAGAAGCAGAAACGGTAAGTAGTTTGAGTATTGCTCGTCCACCGCGAATTATAGCCGATGTCAAACCACCTAAGAGCGTTCCCATTACCTTAGCAGCAGGTGGATTTTTTGGACTTGTAATTGGAGGTGGGGTAATATTCTTACTTGGTTCGCTCGAAGGTACCTTCAAAACCAAAGAAGATATTCGCGACAACTTGAAACAAAAAGAAGTTGCACTACTGGGAGAATTACCTTTATTACCATTTGATTACGGTAAAAATACGGTACCTGTAATTGTTTCACCCGATTCAGGATATTTAGAAATCTACGAAAAATTCCGTAGTAACCTGCGTCGAGTTGGAGGTAGCGACGTTAAAGTAGTACTTATAACTTCTACAGGCGCCTCAGAAGGAAAAACAGTAACTGCTTACAACTTAGGAATAGCATGTGCGCGCGCCGGAAAACGGACTTTAATAATAGAAGCCAATCTACGTTCACCTTCTTACTGTGAATCATTAGGAGTGAGCTTAGACCCAGATGCGACTCTTGAACCACTACGTTATTACGGAAGTTTAGGAGAATGTATCCGTCTTGTTCCCGAAATAGAGAACTTATATATTGTCCCCAGTCCAGGACCAGTAAGAAACTCAGCGGCAATATTAGAATCTAGTGAAATGCGGCGCCTAATGGAAGACGTGCGCGCGCGGTTTGATTTCGTCATCTTAGACTCCAACCCCCTTGGTTTATCGAACGATGCCTTATTAATTCAACCGTACAGCGATGGCATGATATTAGTTGCACGACCCAACACCACCCAAGAAAACGTATTTGGTGAGGCAGTTGACCAGCTAGTTGAATCCGAAATGGGCTTAATAGGCGCCGTCGTTAACGGAGCAGAAGACATAATTGTTACCTCTCAAGCCGTAAAAACTCTAGAAGACGAAACCGATAAAATCACAGTAAACGGCAGAAATTAAAAATGTAGAGACGCAATTAATTGCGTCTCTACATCTAATATTCATCCTGCTTAAACAAACCAAATACAGGGGCAAGAATAATACCAAATACAAACCCACCAATGTGTGCCCAGTAGGCAACACCTCCACTTTCCACGCTCATATTAGCTGCTTGTTGCAAACTAGCTAAACCAGATACTATATTGTTAACTACAAAAAGCCCAATTAGCACTAATGCTGGTACACGAATCGTAGTCACAAAAAAGAATAAAAATACTAGAGTGACAACCCGTGTTTGCGGAAACCGTATTAGATAGGCGCCCAAAATTCCTGCAATTGCACCACTGGCGCCAAGAGAAGGAATTGTAGAATCCATACCAATTACCCACTGACACAACGCTGCCAAAGCACCACAAATTAAATAGAAAATTAGATACTTCAAGTGACCCATACGGTCTTCGATATTATTACCGAAAACCCATAAATACAACATATTAGAGGCAAGATGCCACCAACCGCCATGTAAAAATTGTGACGTAAATAACGTTACCCATTCAACATCAGGAAACCGAGTTAGCTGACGTGGAACCACTGCATAAAGCTGTAAAAACTGGTCGAGTTGAGCTTCAGACAGGCGTAATTCGTGCAAAAACACCAGAACATTGATACCTATCAGCCCGTAAGTAATGTACGGAGTGATTCGCGTTGGATTTTCGTCGTATAGAGGAAACACAAGTGGTTTTTTCTATATTGTTATAAATGCACTATAGCCTGAATCCTCATATAAGCATCGGTTATAGATATACATACAAAGTAATATTTTTTAAACTCTCTTAACAAAATTCTCTTGTAGTCTTGTAATCTTGTAATCTTGTAATCTTGTAATCTTGTAATCTTGTAATCTTGTAATCTTGTAGTCTTGTGGAACGGGCATCCTTGCCCGTCCCTTCAAAATAAGATGACTATTTCAACAGCAAATAATACAACTGTCCATTACCACCAGTAACACCAGCTCTATTACCAGCCATTTCACCAGTACCCATAAAATAATCAACTCTTCCAGGGCCTTTTATTGCACTACCAGTATCTTGGTCGAGAACAAAACGACTAACTTGGCGCCTAACCATGCCTCCACCTGGTGCAGGAAATGGGAAAGCGTTGTTAACCAAAGCAAGGGCGCCTGGAGGCATTAGTGATTTATCAGTAGCAATCGAACGTTCGGCTGTTACGGGTACGCCGATACTACCAGTTGCTGGGGCGCCATTAGTTTCTTTAAAGAAAACAAACCGCTCCCATTTAGGTAAATAAACATTCATATCTCCTGGTACGCGGCGGAAGTGACTAATTAAAGCAGGCATAGTAGCATTTTGAGGGTCTAATTTGCCGTCTTTAATTAATGCTCTACCAATGCTCGTCCAAGGGTAGTCAGTGGCGCCTGCAAAACCGACACTTGTTTTTTTACCATCAGCGAGCCTTAGTTGGGCTGACCCTTGAATGTGAATCATGTAGGCATCTAAACGGTTGCGGAACCAGAACATTTCTGAGCCACGTAATGGACTCTTGTCGCCTAACAACCCATTTTCGCCTTCGAGTTGTACTCGTGTTGGGTGAGGTTTTGCCCACTGACTAAGGTCTTGTGGCGCTCTAAAAATTGGGTATTTATACTGAGCGGATCGAGTCCGGCTAGCAGTATAAATAGGCTCATAATAAGCAGTAAACTTTACAGTACCATTACCGTCGTTACCGATTGACTTATAAAAATCAAACTCACGTTTAACAGCTTTTTGTAATTGTGCAGGTGACTTGGCGCTAACAACCAATTGCCGGAACCGCACTAAACTTCTGCGTACCCGGTCAAGCGTAATTCCTTCAACAGGAAAATTTTGATACACTGTAGCCGCTCTCGGTGTATTCAAATAGCGCAAGCTATAGTCAATTGACGTTAATAACGCTTTGCGGTCTCCTGGCTTACCTTTGCTCCAAAAAAGTTGCTCATCCCAACCAATACAACCACGCGCGGGCTGGCAATTCAAATCCAACTTGACTAGTTTGAGTGGTTGAACAGGTTGAGGTTGAACTTCCCCTCCAGGTAATGGAACGCCTTGAGTGGGTGGTGGTAACTGGGGAGGTAATTGGGGCGGCAGTTGAGGTGGAATACTCGGAATTCGTATTGGAGGTAATGTTGGAACCTGAGCAACCACAGATAAAAAAGGTATAAAAGCGGCAATACCTAGCAAACCCGAAAATAAAGCAAGCGTTTTTCTCATCGTTTAAGTAAATCGTTCGACACTAGAGCTAAAAATAGGCTCAACACGAATTGCCACGACTCTAGAAGGTCGGACAACCATGTATTCACCTTGAATATTTTTTATAGGGACGCTGATGAAATCATCCGAAGCAGCCTTGGGCATTAATTCGCCACTGTACCACTTTTGGAATTCTTGAATCGTAGGGAAGCGTACTTCCTCCCTATGACCACTTTCCATCATCATATGTACTACGTATTCGTTCGGTGTTCTAGGCATAGGTTGAATAATTTATAAATACATCCAACCCCTTTTTAACTTCCCAACTCGCTGAATGGGAAGAGCAAAAACAATGGTACTTTATGCTATTTCTCATTTGGACGCTCGTTTACCCGAATACAGTTCCCCCGAATGGTTAAGTAAGTTAACTAAAACCAATAAGCATAATAGTTTTCACACTTCCCATCAATCCGCATACAATATTTTTGATACTGTGCGAGGTACATACTAGGGTGGACGACGATTATCAGACCTATTTAAACCGATTAGCGCGCATGACGCTGCCTGAGTCTTACCAAACTCAAGTTCAACACATTCATGAGTCCTACAAATACTCTTCGGCGCCAAATGGACCCCGACAACCTACCCCATTTCCGGGTTATACAATCATTACCCCACCAAGCGAGGATGATAAGAATAATGCCAATTTCTATGCTGCGTTACAGGAATATCAATCTCAAATACTAGATTTATCAGTAAGTACAGAGCTTATTGTTCCATTGCCATCTACGAGTTTTCACTTAACTGTTGCTGATTTAATATGGGATAGTGCTTACCGCGACGAGCATTCACGCAATCCTAATTACGAATCAGATTTACAATCATGCTGCGCCAAAATATTTGATACATACAAACAAACGGCGCCTGCAAATAATGAGATTCGGTTTGGCGTACTAGGAGTAATGGTAATGCCAAGGGCAATTGGTGTTTGTTTGGCGCCAAGTACACGCAGCAGCTACGAACAAATCATTAACTTTCGTCGCACTTTATACCAAAACCCGCAATTAATGAGTTTAGGTATCGAACAAAACTACCATTTAACGGCTCACATCACCCTAGGTTACTTTGGAGAAGTGGCGCCTGACTTAGACCGTACATCTTTAGCCGAAAAAATAAGTGACTTAAATCAAAAATGGCTAGGAAACCTCCCCGAATTCATAGTACATCGCGCCGAACTACGAAAATTCGACGACATGACTCGCTATTATCGTCAACCCGAATGGGCAGCAATTGATTTTTCCTAAAATTGTAAGGTGGGCAGTGCCCACCCTACTCCTTTTAACTCCTAACTCCCAACTCCTAACTCCTAACTCCTAACTCCTAACTCCTAACTCCTAACTCTTCCACATGACTTTTATTCTTACCAACGACGACGGTATCGACGCTCCAGGAATTCAAGCACTATTAAAAGCCGTAGAAGGTTACGAAACAATTATCGCCGCTCCTTCATCGCATCAGTCAGGTTGTGGTCATCAAGTAACTACTACGCACTCAATACCACTTTTACAGCGCTCCGAACGTGAATACGCTATTGGTGGCACACCTGCTGACTGTTCTCGCATCGCATTAACTCATATTTGTAAAGGCGCCAAATATGTATTGTCCGGTATCAACGCAGGCGGTAACTTAGGTGTTGATGCGTACATTTCCGGTACCGTCGCCGCAGTTCGCGAAGCCGCAATGCTAGGCGTACCAGGCATTGCCATTTCACACTACCGTAAAGGCAAACTCAACTACAACTGGGATGCAGCATCAAAATTTACCACAAAAGTTTTGGAAGAATTATTAAATCGTTCATGGGAACCTGGCACATTTTGGAACGTAAACTTACCGCACTTGCAACCAGAAGAACCAGAACCAGAAATTATATTTTGCCAACCTTGTACCAAACCCTTACCCGTAAACTACCGCATTGAAGAAAACGAATTTTATTATGTTGGAGACTACAGCAAACGCGAACGCACAAAAGGAAGCGATGTTGAAGTTTGCTTTTCAGGCAACATCGCAGTCACTCAGCTACGAGTATGATAGGTTTTGATTATCTCCCCGCGCCCTTACTATCAAATCAAATAACTGGCTTCTATCGCATAAATCTACATCACTTTTAGCGGCAAGCCCTTCAGCTTGTTTCGTAAACCGACTATTAGTAATTACCAATGCTTTGTCGGCATTATAGTACTTAACGGCGCCCAAAACTTCTTGTATAGCTTTGATGCCAACAGATTTACTATATCTTTTAGCTTGAACAACAATTTTTAAGCCATCTTTAAAAACTATTAAATCTGCTCCATAATCACCACTATCAGCAGTTTGATACCCCCAATATCCAAACCTTTCCAAAATACGCAGCAAAAACAGTTCAAATTCTTTTCCCAGCATTCCATCAATTTTCTTTATAAGTTCAAAATGATTTAAATTCAAAATTTTGATTATATCCATTTCTTTCTTCTCCACTTTTTCCGTTTCAGAAGACGATTCATAAAGAGAAATTGCCAAATGTAAAATCCATGAACACATAGCAGAAATCAAAAAAGTAATCATTAATTCCATGTTTTTATTCCTTTTAACTTGTTATTAAAAACCACCCATCCGTTATAATCCGTTGCCAATGGGCTTACTATTACTATTCCCAGGCAAATTAAAAAAATATCACGATTAAAAAATTTTGAACAAAAAAAGAGTAGGCGCCTTTGTCCTACTCTAAAAAATTAATGAAATTTGAGAAATATTATTATTCGCGCAATTCAGGCGCCTGAAGCGAAACAGCAGGTGATTCTTTTTGTGCTATCGTAGGCACTGAATCACGTAATCTTGCGGTTAGTTGTATCGTGGTTGAATCGTAAATTTGGGTTAACATCTTAGGATATAAACCAATTCCGATAATTGGTACCAACAAACAAGCAATAATGAAAATTTCGCGCGGTTCAGCATCAATAAGGTTTTGATGCGATACGAGTTCTTCATTTTCTTTACCGTAGAAAATCTCGCGCAGCATCGACAGCAAGTAAATTGGGGTAAGAATAACACCAATTGCCATCAAGAAGATTACAATCACTTTAAAAGTTGGGCTATAAGCATCGCTAGTTGCAAAACCAACAAATACCATCAATTCAGCAACGAAACCGCTCATTCCAGGCAATGCCAAAGATGCCAGCGAACAAGTTGTAAACATTGCGAAAATTCTACCCATACGCTTACCAACACCACCCATCTCATCAAGCATCAGCGTGTGAGTACGGTCGTATGTGGCGCCAACAAGGAAGAATAAACTAGCCCCTATCAAACCATGAGATATCATTTGGAGTACGGCGCCGTTTAAACCCAAATCGGTAAATGTAGCAATACCAATAGTCACAAACCCCATGTGCGAAATCGAAGAATAGGCAATTTTACGCTTGAGGTTACGTTGAGCAAACGATGTTAAAGCAGCGTAGATAATATTTACGACACCTAATATCACCAGTACAGGCGCAAAATAAGCATGAGCATCAGGTAACATCTGAGCATTCATGCGAATTAACGCATATCCACCCATTTTCAGCAGAATACCAGCAAGCAACATGTGAACAGGTGCTGTTGCTTCACCATGAGCATCGGGTAGCCAAGTGTGGAGAGGAATGATAGGTAATTTTACCGCGTAGGCAATTAAAAAGGCGCCGTAAAGCAAAAGTTCAACATTGAGCGCATAGTCTTTAAGTCCTAACGCTTGCATATTGAATGTCACCGTATCGCCATAAAATCCCATTGTTAGGGCAGCGAGTAAAATAAACAGCGACCCACCTGCTGTGTACAAAATAAACTTGGTTGCAGCATACTGTCTCTTCTTACCACCCCATATAGACAGCAAGAAGTAAACAGGTACAAGTTCAAGTTCCCATACCAAAAAGAACAGCAGCATGTCCTGGACAGCGAATACGGCTATTTGTCCACCGTACATCGCCAAAATTAAGAAGTAAAATAGCCTTGGTTTCAGGGTTACAGGCCATGCAGCCAAAATTGCCAGCGTTGTAATAAACCCTGTCAAAATAATAAGGGGCATCGACAAGCCGTCTGCCCCTACTGACCAATTCAAATCAAGTTGTGGGACCCAAGGGTAGCTTTCTACCAATTGCAAATCTGGATTAGAAAAATCGTATCCGGTGTAAAATGCAGCAACAATCAATGCAAAATCAACCAGTCCAACGATTAGCGCGAACCAGCGTACTGTTTTGCCATCTTTATCCGGGATAATTGGTACTAGTAGCGACGCCGCAATCGGCAAAAGAATAATCGTCGTCAGCCACGGGAAATGAGCTGTATTCATCGGAAGTTTTTGAGTAACTCTTAATCAAATTTCGGCTATCATCCACTAGCTATTTAGTAGCAGTTTTTTTTAGCTTTCGCCCAGTTTGTTAGGTTGATTTAACAAAAATGAAAAAACATGAAGGATAATTACAAACTCCCCCATGTTTACGTTAAGTATTATTAACATTTTTGTAGATTTGACATCCATCGCAAGAAATAACACCTGTAGAGACGCGATTAATCGCGTCTCTACATAATGGCGCCATTATTAAGTAACACCAAACACAATAACGAGTGCTAACACCGCACCAAATATAATCAGAGCGTAGAATTGTGCGCGTCCGTTTTCGATATACTTGAGTCCTTCACCACTAACAAGCGTGAAGAAACCAGTCAAGTTAACGGCGCCATCAACGACGCGGAAGTCAACTTCCATAACTTGACGGGCAAGGCGCCGCAATCCTAAAACAAAGACTTTGTGGTAAATATCGTCGAAATACCACTTATTGAGCGAAAGTTCGTACAACGGCTTAATTTGAGATGCAATTGCAGCAGGGTCAATTTTCCGCATTAAGTACATCAACGAAGCCAAGGTTATGCCAATTAACGAGATACCAACCGAACTACCCGCCATTACATAAAACTCTTGGGGGTTGAATTCGGCAGCTTTTTCTGCAATTTCTGCTAGCGATTCGCTAGGAGCGTGGATAAATTCCTCGAAGTAATTAGCATAAGGTGTACCCACTAAACCAATTAACATCGAAGGAATAGCAAGTACTGCTAATGGTAAAGTCATTGTCCAAGGTGACTCGTGGGGTTCGCTACTGTGTCCATGACTGTGGTCGTCATGACCACCACCAGTAGCTTCTAACTCACCTTGTTTCATAGCACCTGGTCCAAAATTTGGCGCCAGCGCTTCACCTTCGACCAAAATGGTTGCAGCTTTCTCAAGCTTTTGAATTATCTTCTTATCAGTACCCCGGAACCCACCTTCAAAGGTAGAAAAGTACATCCGGAACATGTAAAAAGCAGTGATACCAGCGGTTGCATAACCAATAAACCATAATAATGGGTTGGCTGCAAAAGCGGCGCCGAGAATTTCATCTTTTGACCAGAAACCAGCAAAAGGAGGAATACCAGAAATAGCCAAACAACCAATTAAGAAGGTAAAACCTGTAACTGGCATGTATTTCCGCAGTCCACCCATTAACCGCATATCCTGTGCTAAAGCTGGATTGTGTCCTACAACACCTTCCATACCGTGGATTACGGAACCTGAACCTAAGAACAACATCGCTTTGAAGTAAGCGTGAGTCATTAGATGGAATAATCCGGCACTATAGGCGCCAACACCCATTGCCATGACCATGTAGCCAAGCTGGGAAATTGTTGAATACGCCAATCCTTTTTTGATGTCGTTTTGAGTTATGGCAATTGTTGCTCCCAAAAACGCTGTGAAGGCGCCTGTGTAAGCAATTACATTCATAGCTGCGGGTACATGTTCAAACACAGGGTACATGCGTGCAACTAAGAATACACCAGCCGCCACCATTGTTGCTGCGTGGATAAGCGCGGAAATAGGTGTAGGGCCTTCCATCGCATCCGGTAGCCAAACATGAAGCGGAAACTGTGCTGATTTAGCAACAGGTCCTAAGAAGACTAAAATTGCGAGCAAAATCGCCAGGAAATTGCTCAAAGACCCATTTTGCACAAGTTCTGCAAGACGGGTACCCATAACGTCAAACTCAAAGCTTCCTGTTGCCCAGAAAAGCCCTAAAATGCCCAACAATAAACCAAAGTCACCGACGCGGTTAGTAACAAATGCCTTTTGACAAGCGTCTGCTGCTGCCTTACGGTCATACCAAAAACCGACCAGCAGGTAGGAACACATCCCTACAAGTTCCCAAAATACGTAAACTTGTACGAGGTTAGGACTGACTACCAAGCCCAACATCGACGAACCGAATAAGCTCAAATAAGCGTAGAAGCGCACATAACCAGGGTCATGCGCCATGTAACCATCCGTATATATCATTACGAGGAAGGCTACAGTTGTTACAACTACAAGCATTAAAGCTGTCAGGTGGTCAATCGTGTAACCCATGCTGAGGTGGAAGTTACCAGCTGATGCCCATTCAAAGATACTACTGTAGGGAGCGTGTCCTTGAATTTGGCTCCATAATATGGCAATCGACAGCCCCATCGCCACACCCATCAATGAGATGATTAATGCGGAGTTTAGCTGTCGTGCTTTGTTTGTTGCCTGATTGAGAGAGAGTAATCCTAGCCCTACCAGCATTGCTCCAAGCAGTGGGAGTACTGGAATTAGCCAAGCATACTGATAGATTATTTCCATCACTGGCGCCTACTTCTAGAATTCTGGATTAAGTTATTTGTCGGAACTGTAAATAATTGTGACACACACCTTTATTCATAAAATACCCCACCAGAAAGGAATCGGGTGGGTAGTTAAGCCAATGTTTAGATTTTGAACAGATTGTTGGGGTGACTTTCTTTGAGTCTTGTACAATAAGACACAAATTATTTTCGTAATATAGAAAATATTTTACTGGCACCGAAAATAAACCTCGCGCTTCTCAAGACTCTACTTCAAACTTAACCCATGATTAAAACTTTCTACTTGACTATCTCATATAACCATAAATTGGACAAAAGTCTCATAACGCTTAGTGATGATAAACATTACTAATATACTTGGCTATAAGGAACAATGGGTGATGTCAATCTATTTTATCAATTTGAGATTTATATTCAATTTTTAAACGTGTCAAAAATTTGTAGTGCCACTTACATATGTAAGCACCCTGTTTTTAAAAAGAATTCGAGGCTACATTACCCTAGCTGCTTTTGAGCTACTGTGGTTTCGGGGAGTTTGAATGTAGCTTTCTTTGATTCGTTCTAAAGCATCGAGCAAGTCCTCACGTCCCTTAAATGCTTCAAGCCTTTGCCGAACCAGCCCTTGTTCAATCAAGATTAAAGTTGGTAGCGATTTGAGCCTGTACTGATTTGATAGTTTAAAATTTTCATCAGCGTTGATGTTAACGAGTTTGATTTCTGTTCCACACTCTCGGCTGAACTGTAACAGTAGAGGGTGAATAATACGACATAACCCGCACCAAGGTGCCCCAAAATTAACTAAGACAGGAACATGAGATTCTAAAACTTCTTGAGTAAATGTCCGCTCACTAACCGACAACACCATGACGCCTCTGTGATTTATAGGGTTTTTATATTAAAGGTATCTGACAATCCCACACTGACCAGCAGGGCAGTGTAGGCAGTTGACTTCATCGTACATTGATTTCGCTGTATTTGATAACAGCAAACTCAATGCGTGTAATTAGTTTTGGTCAGTCTGTCAATAGACTATGTGCTAGTATTCAAAACTGTATCTTACTTGTTGACACTAAGAGCAAAGGGTGTAACCACCAAAATAGCAGTACAAAAAGTGTAACGCCTAAATAGGCAGGACGCACGAATTCTTGCCATTTAAGTGACTGGCGCCCGTCAAGAATTGCTAACAATGGAATAATACTAGTGCGTTGTTTTACCAATTCAAAAGCTTCACCGTAGCGAGCGAGTAGGCGCCGATCACCGTGCCAAACCGCAAATAAATGGTGCAATATTAGACCAATCGAAGTAACGAGTGTAAAAGTTGTGCCTATCCATAAAGTATGGGCAATGCACCAAATTACCTGTCCAACCATTTGCGGGTGGCGGGTAATACGAATAATACCCGTCTCGTACAAAAGAACTTGGGGCTTTTGAATGGCAGCAATTTCTAGTAGATTGAATGTGGCAGGATACAAGAACAAAAACGATATCGCCGATAGCACCCAAACGAATGTTTGTACCCCTGGTAGTCCTTGGACTTGCCAAAGTTGCAACCCATCATAACGGTGATTAAAAAAGTAAACAACTAGTAGGACAGCCAAAGGTAGGCTGATTAAAGCAAAAATAACGCGATATAACCTTGCACCTGTATACTTTTCTGCAATAGGACGCAGTGCAGCGCCTCCGCTGTGCGCGATTGCAAATACTATTTGTAATCCAAGCATCATAAAATGACTAGGGGTTAACCAATCTGGCATCATCACGCGACATACGCTCCGGTAATTTAAATCAACGCTTATTTCAGTACAATCAATTTCACAAAGTGTTTAAAGGGGGACAATAGTCAAGGTGTTGCTTATGTTGCCTTTTTCAACCAAAGCCTCCAAGCTGGTTGATGCTTAAAAACTCGTCCAGTAAAGTGGAGAATTATTTCAACCGCACTCGTTTTATAACGGGCGCCTTTTCCAAACCTAATTATCAATTTTCGTTGCTCCTTTCAACGTTTGTGTGTTGAGCCTTATGTCTGACCTTCCTTTTACTCTAGATCAGTTACGTATTCTCAAAGCGATTGCCGCAGAAGGGAGCTTCAAGCGTGCCGCTGACAGCCTTTATGTTTCTCAACCTGCTGTTAGTTTGCAGGTGCAGAACTTAGAGCGTCAACTTGATGTTCCCTTATTTGACCGTGGAGGTAGACGCGCGCAATTAACCGAAGCAGGACATTTATTACTTAGCTACGGTGAAAAAATCCTTAGCTTATGTCAAGAAACCTGTCGCGCTATCGATGACCTGCAAAATCTCCAAGGTGGTACTCTAATTGTCGGCGCCTCTCAAACAACAGGCACTTATTTGTTGCCACGAATGATAGGCATGTTTCGACAAAAATACCCCGATGTAGCCGTACAATTACACGTCCACTCAACGCGACGCACAGCATGGGGCGTCGCCAACGGACAAGTCGATTTAGCTATTATTGGTGGTGAAGTTCCCGGTGAACTTGCCGAGTCGCTAGAAACGATTTCCTACGCAGAAGACGAATTGGCATTGATTTTACCCGTATCTCATCCTTTCGCAAAACTGGAAAAAATTCAAAAAGAAGACTTATATAAATTACAATTCATTACCCTCGATTCGCAATCCACTATACGCAAGGTTATCGAACAAGTGCTATCGCGCTGTGATATCGATACGCGGCGTTTCAAGATTGAGATGGAGTTGAATTCCATCGAAGCCATCAAAACAGCTGTGCAATCAGGTTTGGGAGCAGCGTTTGTTTCCACCTCGGCAATTTCTAAGGAATTGCAAATGGGAGTACTGCACCGCTCACCAATAGAAGGTGTAGTAGTCAAGCGAACTCTATGGCTAATTTTTAATCCCAACCGTTATCGTTCCAAAGCAGCAGAAGCCTTCAGCCAAGAAATTTTACCTCAATTTGCGGCACCGGGCTGGAATATGGAAGTGTTAAAATCAACACACAGAGAAATAGTGGTTGCTGCTTTAAATGGTGAGGAGGCAGTTTTGGGCGATGATTAAATTCGTTTTGTCACGCAGTCTGGCGCTGTAATAAGGGATGCCCACGGCTGCAAGTGGGTTATCTCACGAATGTAAATGGCAATTGCTAAATATGGAAGTTTACTGCACTCGTCCGCATTGTCCGCGTCCGCTAAATTATTTTGCCGACCTTGACGAAACTAATGTAATTAGAACCGTGCAGCAGAAATACTGTACTAGTTGCGGAATGCCATTAATTTTAGCTGGAAGGTATATTCCAACTAAAGTACTTGGTAGAGGTGGATTTGGTGCAGCATTTTTCGCGCGTGACCGTTATACGCCAACAATGCGCTCTTGTGTAGTCAAGCAATTTTTGCCATCAACTTCTTTAAGTCCCACACAACTAAAACTCGCGCAAGACTTATTTGAACGCGAGGCAGTGGTTTTAGAAGAAGTTGGCTACCAGCACGACCAAATACCCAATTTGTATGCTTACTTTCCGGTTATTGTCGAAAGTTCACCACCTGGACGGCAAGAGCAGTATTTCTATTTAGTCCAAGAGTACATTACTGGAGAAAATCTAGAACAAGAACTAGTACAAAAAGGTCAGTTTTCCGAGTCTGATGCCGTCGAAGTGTTGAGTTCAATTTTAAAAGTACTTGATTTTGTTCATAACCAAGGCATCATTCACCGTGATATTAAACCCTCGAATATCATGCGTGACAAGAGCGGCAAACTCTTTTTACTTGACTTTGGCGCCGTTAAATTAGTGACAAATTCTCCAGTTGGAAAAACAGGCGCCTCAACGGGGATTTATTCAATGGGATTTGCGCCACCCGAACAAATGTCAGGTGGTCAAGTATTTCCATCCACAGATTTATACGCTTTAGCAGTAACTATAATCATTCTCCTTACTGCTAAAGATGTTACAGAACTATTTGATTCCTACACAAATCAGTGGAAATGGCAAAATTTTGTGACTACTAGTCCAACGTTAACATCCGTTTTAAATCGCATGTTACTTCCTGCTGCAAACCAGAGGTTTCAAAGGGCAAGTCATGTACTTGAAGCTTTAGGTCCACCACAACCACAACCACAACCACAACAATACCCAACAGAATTTCAGTCATCACAAACAGGGACAGTTAGTAAGTCAAAACGAAAATTTTCTCTACTAGAAGTATTAGCAGGAGCAGGATTTAGTGGCTTTGAAGGTGGCTTAATTGCAATAGCGGTTTTTACTTTGATTAAATCTACACCAATTAGTTTAGTTATATCACTAGTCGTAATTAGTGCTATGATATTTGCTCAATTTCAACGCTGGGTAGGTGGTTCAGATTTAATTATTTTTCCAGTCATAACTTTACCGATAGTTCTGGTTTTTCTAAGAGGTTCGTTAAGCATACCTGAAGTTTTATTTTATGCGGTTATTGCTGGCTTAATATCTATTGCCGTTACTTCACTATTTCGACTCATATATAAACTTTTATCAATAATTTTGTAATTAATGCCCCAGAAGTTGTTCCTCAATGTTCAATCAAACCAGTGCCGTTGGGGCGGAAGCAAGGGTCAAAAGTGGCTCTATACATTGAACTATTCATCCTCCCAGCAGAATGTTCAGGTAAGCGCAACAAATTGAACATTGAGGTATTTCAATCTGGTAAGTACCCAAATTACCAGCAATTTGTTCGTAGTCGTCAAACAAAACGGGCAAATTGAGCAACTTTTAGGTGATGCATACTCTAACTTACTTATGACGAGCAGGGGCAGGAATTGATATCCCAAGCTGGGGAAAGTCAAAATTCGCTCTCCCCCTGCTGCTTTAAAACTAGAATGTTAGCTAGCTCGGTTAATCGACTCAGCAGGCAAGCAGATTAAATTATCCCCTTGAGTTAATATCAAACCGCGTTGACGCAGTTTACCCATCAAACGAGTTACGGTAACACGGGTTGAACCAATCGCGCTACCAATTTGAGCATGAGTTAGGGGGAATGGCAAACAGTAACCACGAATTACATCTGGGTCGGTTTCGCTCATCGCCGGCTCACCGTATTCCTCAATTAACAAGGTCAGGAAACCAAGGAGTCGGTCGATAGTACGTCGTTGTCCCAAGGCACTCAGCCACAATAGCTTGCGTTGGTGCTGGTATCTAAAGGCGTCCATTACTTCGCGACGGAAGTGTGGCCAGTTGTCTAAGTCGTGCCAATACATCCACAACACTGCTGTTTGGTCAACGTGAGCGTAAGCTTGGAGTGTGAATGGTGACTGAGCAACTATTTCAAACGGCTGTCCGGCGCCAACAAACCCTAAGAAAGCTTCTTCAGGGGTTCGATTAATACGACGAGACGTTAGCTGACTAGCAGTCGCACTAACTTGTGCAGTCCCTACCATGCGGATAGCACCTCTTTGCACCAAGTACAACAAACCAGGTCTAGCTGGAATGCGTTCATCTTTGCTAAAGGTACGACAGCGATAGTGTTCTTGGGCCCAGTCAAGAATACGTTGCCAGGTCAAGAAAGGACGTGATGCTTCTGAAAAGGAGGATGGAGATTGCATAGGTAACAAAGAGCGTTCGGCTGAAGACAAAGACAGGCGTCGTCAAAAAGGTGCAAGGAGTGTCTTTGCGTTGGCATGTCAGGCTTAACACCTAACGTGCCAGCCATAACAGAGTAGAAATTAAATCCCTACTCTTTTGTTATACTTCTTACTGTACAATGATGGTAGTAAAATTTACCCATCTTTCATCAAATTTCATGGAATTCTTATTTTTCTCCCTCTAAATTAAAGTTATGCCAAAAGGTATATAGCGTAAAAATGCGTTGTTTGGTATGTAAAGGGGTTCTGACAAACTTACTATGTGTATATTATGATACTAGTTAGCAAATACACAGCAATTAGACAGCAAGTAAGAGGTCATTTGTTAGAAGTCTTAAGTATTTATACCAACGAAAATAAACTATTACCGTTTGCGCTTGCGTCCGTTTGGGTACGAAAAAGTAAAGAAACATGTAAAGTTTTGTATATTTCCGAAGTAGCCTTTAAAGCAGCAAAAGTATATGGCATAAGCGCTTCAGTCATTGCGTCCCAACTTGTCTCTCATTTTTGTGATTGTAACGAGAATTTTATGTTGAAGGCAGTGGCAGGTTTGATTTATATCGAAGTCGCTCCAAATGCTATAGCAGGCTGTCTACAAAGTGTGGTAGAACAACACCGCTTTCTCGCACTCCCACACTCCCACACTCCCACACTCCCACACTCGGACACTCCTTCATTTTTAATCCAATATGCCCACGCGCGTTGTTGTTCATTGCTGCGGCTAGCTCGGCACGAGGGGTTAATATCATTTGACCAGCCATTACAAATTCCTTGGTTAGACAGTCAAGGTAAATTTCGCTTCAACTCACACGAGTCACAACGTTTAATAGCTACAAGCGTGGAAATAATAGATGATTTGGTATGTATTGATGTACGTTCACCAATCTATTGGCATTCCAAAGCGTTAAATTTGGCAATGGCTTTAGAATGTTTTTGGCGCCATACTCGTATTTGGGGCGAAGTAAAAAACCAACCCGAACTAGTCAGCGCGTATATAGGGCTGATAGTAGTTACTCAGCAGATATTAAGATTGTTATTAGAAGAGAAATTAAATTCCGCCGCAAGATTAGAAATATAAATTGTGAATATTTTTATAAATTAGGCGAACAGGACTTAATCAACTAATTAAATAACTAGCCAAATTATTAAAAATATAAAAAGTTTTGTAAAATCTATTGACTCATTAAAAAGGTCGAGATATAGTATCAGGTGTGTGAGGAGCGAACCAGTAAGGGCACCGAGACGAAACACGGCCAGTCGTCGGTGCCCTTTCTGATTTTTTATAAAACGTATCTCCTTACATTAATTATTTTCAACTATAGATAAATCTAAATGGTAATGGTTAATTAATCGTGATGACTAAGCATTAATGATTAACCATTTAGATGTTAAGCAAGAATAAACTTGTTAATAGCGGCAGCAACTCCATCATTTTCAACAGTCGGAGCAACCCAATTAGCTTGTTCTTTGACTTGAGATGGCGCCCCACCCATAGCAACACCAGTACCAGCGTATTGCAGCATTTCGACATCATTAAAATTATCACCTATCGTCATAACATTGTTACTTTCAATACCTAGGAGTTCTTCAGCTAGATATTTAACGGCTACTCCTTTATTTACTAACGGGTTAGTAGCTTCAAAAAAAGTTGCAACAGATGTAGTTAGGTAAAGTTCAGCAGGAGTATATTGACGACGTAAATTACCCAGCAGGTTGTTTATGACATCAGTGTCGTCACACAAAGCCAGAATTTTAGTTGGTTCGTTATCAAGACACAAACGCAAGTCACCAACTGCGATAGGAGTGATATTAGAACGTTTCGCGTAAATACGAGTTTCGCGTGTTATCGAGCGCACGTAAAGTTCATCATTTATATAGAAGTGTACAGAAAGCAACTCGCGCAGTTCTGGTTGCTCGAAATAATCAAGTAGTTGTATTGCGGTTGCCCGGTTAACTGGGTAATGTCGATGGATTTTATTCGAGGCTGGGTCTTGTATCCAGGCGCCTTGATAAGCTATGAGTGGTAGCGTCGAACCAATTTCGAGATGGAACCGTAACGCAGAACGATACATTCTACCCGTCGCGACAGCAACTTGAACTCCAAGAAGCTTAACTTGCTGGATAGCATTTTTGACTCCTTGACTGATTTTGTTCGAGTGTCCGGCGATAGTACCGTCAATATCTACTACTAGTAGCTTAATATCTGTTTGTAAGTGCATTTTTAATTGATTTAAGTGAGCCGTCGTTGTAAGAAGCAAGATTCTGGTTAACTCCCAAGAAAGATGTTCTGTGGCGGAAGTAAATGGTTACAATTGAACTATTATGTCAGATATTAATACATCAAAACAGTTGACTTCCCAATCAAGAGCAGAGCAACCCAAGTTCATCCTCGTCGATGGACACTCACTAGCATTTCGTTCCTACTTTGCCTTCGCCAAAGGACGCGATGGCGGTTTGCGAACCAAGTCGGGGATTCCCACTAGCGTATGCTTCGGTTTTCTTAAGTCACTGCTAGAGGTAATAGCGAAAGAAGAACCCTCACACCTGGCAGTCGCATTTGATTTAGGTTTACCGACTTTCCGTCACGAAGCGGACGATACCTATAAAGCTGACCGTCCAGGGACTCCCGAAGATTTTATACCCGACCTTAAAAATCTGCATGAGTTACTGGATGCGCTCAATTTAAAAATATTGACTGCATCCGGTTATGAAGCAGATGACGTACTTGGCACTCTTGCTAAAAAAGCTTCTGATGCTGGTTATCGCGTCAAAATTCTCACAGGGGACAGAGATTTATTTCAACTCGTTGACCCTGAAAAAGAAATTAAAGTATTGTATCTAAATAAAGAAGCGCTTCAACGTTCCTCTACATCGGGCCCTACCGAGTTTGGATTAGAAGAAGTCAAAAAGAAACTTGGCGTACTGCCATCACAAGTTATTGACTATAAAGCCCTTTGCGGCGATACATCAGATAATATACCTGGAGTAAAGGGAATCGGTGACAAAACAGCAGTTGACCTGCTTTCCAAATACGGTTCCCTTGAGAATATTTATAATTCCTTAGATCAAATTAAAGGCGCCGCTCAGAAAAAGCTTTTATTGGGTAAAGAAGACGCAGAAAAATCCCGCTATTTAGCCACAATAGTCCAAGACGTTCCATTATCGGTAAATCTCGAAGAATGTAAACTCCAAGGTTTCGACACAAACAACCTCACACCACTCCTCGAAAAACTCGAATTTAAATCCTTCCTAGGCAAAATCAACCAAATTCAAGAACGTCTCGGTGGCGCCACACAAGAAAATTCTATAACTACTCAAAACTCAGCACCTACCACTGAAAACTCAGCACTCAGCACTCAGCACTCAGCACTAAATAGCGATTATGACTTATGGTTTTGGAGTGCAGAAGACACTGACGCATTTCAACAGCAAGAAAAATCAGAAATTCAACCGCGCATTATTAGTTCTCAGTCTCAGCTAGAAGAATTAATCAACATACTTAAAAAACATACTAGTGCCGAAACTCCTGTAGCTTGGGATACCGAAACAAGCGACTTAGAACCGCGCGATGCAAAATTAGTTGGTATTGGTTGTTGTTGGGGAACTAAGCCCTCGGAAGTTGCTTATATACCTCTTAATCATACCCAAGGTGAAAACTTTGACTTAGAAACAGCACTCTTATCGCTAAAACCAATTTTAGAAAGTGACAAATATCCTAAAACTTTCCAAAACACTAAATTCGACCGTTTAGTATTTCGTTGCCAAGGAATAAATTTAACTGGGGTTGTATTCGACCCAATGCTGGCAAGTTACATTATTAATCCCGATGCATCTCACAGTTTAAACGGAATAACCGAGCGTTACTTAAAGTTAACACTCACAAGCTACGAAGACTTGGTGTCCAAAACCAAAACTATTGGTGACATAGATATAAAGAGTGTAGCTGATTATTGCTGCTCACAAGTACATGCTACCTACCAACTCGTTCCTAAACTACGTGAAGAACTCAATAAAATACCAGATTTATCAAAGCTATTATTAGAAGTGGAGCAACCACTCGAACCAGTTTTAGCTGAGATGGAATATCGAGGTATCCGCATCGATAGTGATTATTTAAAAGAATTGTCCAAGCAGTTAGAAATTGATTTAGCTAAATACGAACAACAAGTCTATGACCTTGCTGGTGAAAAATTTAACTTAGGTTCACCCAAAAAGCTCAGTGAAATATTATTTACAAAATTAGGATTAAGCACCAAACACTCACGTAAAATCCAAACAGGCTATTCAACCGATGCTGCAACATTAGAAAAGCTGCGGGAAGTCGATGATACAGGCATTATTGATGCCATTAGCGAATTTAGAACCCTCTCCAAATTAAAGTCAACTTATGTGGATGCACTGCCATTACTAGTACGTTCAGATACTCATCGCGTCCACACCAACTTTAACCAAACGGCAACATCTACCGGGCGCCTATCATCATCAAATCCCAACTTACAAAATATTCCTATACGTACAGCCTTTAGTCGTCAAATTCGTAAAGCCTTCATTCCCGAATCTGGATGGTTACTTGTAGCAGCAGATTATTCGCAAATCGAACTACGAATTTTAGCGCACTTGTGCCAAGAACCTATACTAGTAGAAGCATACAAAAACAACGAGGATATTCACACCGTTACCGCGCGCTTAATGTTTGAAAAAGATGACATTACCTCAGACGAACGTCGCGTAGCAAAAACAATCAACTTCGGCGTTATCTACGGAATGGGTTCATTAAGATTTTCTCGTTCCACAGGTGTAGACAAAAACTTAGCAAACGAATTCATCAAACGCTTTTATACTCGTTACCCCAAAATATTTGAATACTTAGAAGGAGTCAAAAAGCAAGCAATAAGCCAAGGTTACGTCGAAACAATCATCGGTCGGCGCCGTTACTTTGACTTCACAACAGACAGCTTACGTAAACTAAAAAACAGCAAACCCGAACACATCGACCTCAGCAAACTCAAAAACCTCGGAAACTTCGACGCTGGACTACTACGTTCCGCCGCAAACGCCCCAATTCAAGGCTCAAGTGCTGACATCATCAAAATCGCAATGGTAAAAATGCACCAACTATTGCAAAACTACCAAGCGCGCGTACTTCTCCAAGTCCACGACGAACTAATATTTGAAGTCCCCCCCAGCGAATGGGAAGAACTACAACCCAAAATTCAATTAGTCATGGAAAACGCCGTAACACTAACTGTACCCTTACTAGTTGAAGCGCGCGCCGGAGAAAACTGGATGGAAACCAAGTAAAAAACTTCTAAAACTAAATTATCAGCACATAATAGAATGCCATTTCTCTTGTGGAATGGGCATCCTTGCCCGTTCCATATCAACAAGCAAGTCAACTTATCGTCCTCTTATTAATAAATTAATTGAAATATGTTTATAAAATTATATTACCATTAAGTTTTTAGCGGAGTTCGTAACGCACGTGTCTTTTTGAAAATAGTCCTTAACATCCTACCTATATTTTCAAAAATCAAATCGGATTTCTATAGTGCAAGAACATAGTCGTACTAAAAAATCTCACAATATAGTATTTTTTTACTTCTTAGTACTATATGCTTGGTCGGGGTGGGTTAGTTTATTTGGGTATCGTAATTCTAATTGACCTATTTTTACCATTTTGCTAAGGTATCCGAGCCTTAGCGTATTATATGAGCGACCTAACAATTCTTGAAGTTGTTTATGGCTTAAAAATCTTCCTTCACAAACATGGAGAATTGTTGCCTCCATAACTTGAGTTGATACCTTACTTTTATTATTAATGCTTCGCGTAATGCTTCATGTACTTAAAAATTTTATCAATTCTTGTAAATCTTTGATTATTTTGGCTGCTTTCAATAGTCAAGCTAATAAATTTCCTATAAACCCACCGTATAAATTTTAACAATTATAGTGAGAAATAATTAGTTAATGAACAGAACTTATTGACAACAAAAAATGATGCTTTAATCAAAGAACATTTAGCAATAAGTATTTATAAATATTGGTATTCAAGCTATTTAGACTTACGCAAAACGGAGTTGTGCGACTTTATAAAAACAGACAGTAAACATAACAGTCATATAATAACTATAAACAAAAATAGCTACAAAGCTTGCTGTGTAAGGATTTAATTAATTACACCTTCTCTGCCATTGCCATTACCTTCTCTTCCAGTCACATAACGGTCACATAAGAAAATTATGCCCAAAAACAAACACATTTAGCGTGTTTACGAGATGTATCGGCGCCATTTTTCTAAACTAACACATTAACAATAATCACAATACTAATAGTTAGCCAATGCACAAAATAGCTTTTATTACGTGTAATGTATTATATGAGTAACTATATGATTATCGGGATGACTGGATTCGAACCAGCGACCCCTTCGTCCCGAACGAAGTGCGCTACCAAGCTGCGCTACATCCCGGCATAGTATTACTAGCCTATATTGAAGTGTACCACAAAGAAAGGGAAATGAGTATTGAGTGCTGAGTGCTGAGTGCTGAGTGCTGAGTGGTAATTCCTAACTCATAACTCCTAACTCTTAACTCACAACTTTTAACTCCTAACTCTACTCAGCACTCAGCACTCAGAACTTTTAACTCTGCCTTACAACTTGCTACGATTAACTTTGTATATCTATATAAATGGGTAGAAGTTGATTGTGGCTGTAAAACCAGATTGGTTGCGGGTAAAGGCGCCTCAATGGGAGCGTGTCGGTAGTGTTAAAGAAATATTGCGGGATTTAGCTTTAAATACAGTCTGTGAGGAAGCGTCGTGTCCGAATATTGGTGAGTGCTTTAATGCAGGAACCGCGACGTTTCTAATTATGGGTCCAGCTTGCACGCGCGCTTGTCCTTATTGCGATATCGATTTTGAGAAAAAACCCAAACCTCTCGACCCTACTGAACCCGAACGGTTGGCAGAAGCAGTGCGTCGCATGAAGCTTAACCATGTGGTAATTACTTCGGTAAACCGCGATGATTTACCTGATGGAGGCGCCTCTCAGTTTGTAAAATGTATAGAAAATATCCGCGCACTATCACCTCACACTACTATCGAATTATTAATTCCCGACTTGTGTGGCAACTGGGAAGCGCTAGAAATAATTCTCTCTTCAAAACCCGAAGTTCTCAACCATAATACAGAAACTATCCCACGCTTGTATCGTCGTGTGCGTCCACAAGCTAATTACGAGCGTACATTAGAACTACTTAAACGCAGTCGCGAAATAGCACCTTGGGTTTATACAAAATCTGGCATCATGGTTGGACTTGGTGAAACCGATGAAGAAATTCGTGCCGTCATGCAAGATTTGCGTGCAGTCGATTGCGATATTCTAACCATCGGGCAATATTTACAGCCTAGCCAAAAACATCTACAAGTTAATGACTTCGTTCGTCCCGAACAATTTGATGCATGGCAAGCATTCGGTGAGGAAATCGGTTTTTTACAAGTTGTTTCATCACCATTGACACGCAGTTCGTACCATGCTGAACAAGTTCGAGAATTAATGCGGCACCACCCACGATTTAAGGAAGAGTTAGGAGTTGAGAGTTAGGCGTTAGGAGTTGTAGTAGTAGGGTGGGCAGTGCCCACCTTACGAGTTTATGTTTTGATTTACTATGTTGTTTAACCAATACTCCTAACTATTAACTCCTAACTTTTAATATTATGGCTAATCCAAAATCAGTAGTTATCCTCGGCGCCGGCGCCTGGGGAAGCAGCCTAGCCTCCTTAGTATCAGCAAACGGTCATCAAGTAAATATCTGGTCGCGTCGCAGCAACTTACAACTCGCGTCTACAGTTAATGATGCCGATATTATTGTTAGCGCTATATCGATGAAAGGGGTGCCTGATGTCATCACACAACTTCAACAAATAAAGCTTCCAGATAAAGCAATTTTTGTAACTGCTACAAAAGGTTTAGACACTCAAACCACTCGCACACCGTCGCAAATTTTGCAAGCGGCGTTTCCTGAGCATCCGGTTGTAGTGTTATCGGGGCCAAATTTATCTAAAGAAATAGAACTTGGTTTACCTTCTGCAACGGTAGTAGCAAGCCATTCAGGAACTGCGGCAGAATTTGTACAACTTGTTTTCTCATCGCCACGGTTTCGAGTTTACACAAATCTTGACCCTTTGGGCGTTGAGCTAGGTGGCACTTTAAAGAATGTTATCGCTATTGCAGCAGGCGCCTGTGATGGTTTGCAATTAGGAACTAACGCTAAAGCTGCTTTAGTCACTCGCGGACTTAGCGAAATGGTTCGTATCGGTGTCAGTTTAGGCGCCAAAGCTGAAACATTCTATGGTTTGTCAGGATTAGGTGACTTACTCGCAACTTGTAACAGTCCTCTTAGTCGCAATTACCAAGTCGGTTATCAGCTAGCTTGTGGCAAAACTCTTGGTGAAATTCTTACCCACTTACAAGGAACTGCGGAGGGGGTAAACACTTGCTCAGTATTAATTACGCAAAGCATAGGGCAAAATATCTCAATGCCCATTACCGAACAAGTTTATCGTGTCCTGCAATCAGAATCCACACCCCGTCAAGCTTTAGAAGAACTGATGCTTCGCAACATCAAGCCTGAGTACCACGGGTTTAGGAGCAATCCTTAGAAAACACGAACAATACTTAACGCAAAATCAGTCTCGACCCACACTGAAACCTTCAGGAAACTACAAAAAGCTTCCTGTATATATAACCATGACACAAATAAAAAAATATTTCCACTTACTTCTACTTAATTTATGATTATATTCCGTCAAAAAAGCTACCGTCAACATCTACGCTTATAAAAATTAAATTTAACACTGTAACCCAGAGCCTGAGTCATTTTTTACCTAAGACAAATCGAATGATTGAGCTGTCATAGCGGTCTGTACTCGCCAATACAACGTATTAAATAATACTGAAAAGGCTCTGAACTAGGAAATTTACCGCAAAAATCTTTTCAGCTGGATGTTAGTTTCTGTGAAATTGCGGGAATGATATCAACAGTTGATTATGCTGACCCTTTGTTGACCCTTTGGGTTCGCAGTTGCGCTTCGCGGACAACCTCCCTGAATGCGCGTGCTGCCCACCACAATCTATTGTTACCTGGAGCCATTGAGACGAGCCTTATGCCAGCAACATCTTTTTACGCCGCAGATGCTTACGAAGCCCAACAACCTAACCAAGCATTTGACCCAGACCTCGTAGTTGATGAGAATGAGTTGTCTGTAGAAGATTTGGAGGAGCTGGAAATGGTATCGCAAGACCCAGCCAGCTATGCTGCAACCCCTAACCGCCGCAGTACCGATTTAGTACGCTTGTATCTTCAAGAAATTGGGCGGGTTCGTTTGTTAGGACGTGATGAAGAAGTTTCAGAAGCTCAAAAAGTTCAACGCTATTTACGCTTACGGATATTGCTATCCAATTCTGCCAAGCAGGGCGATGATATTATTACTCCCTACCAACGAATTATTGAAATCCAAGAACGTTTAACATCTGAATTAGGTCATCGTCCTTCGCTCGAACGCTGGGCAAAAACAGGTGATATGGATGTTTTTGAACTCAAGCAACTTCTTGCGAAAGGCAAACGTCGCTGGGCAGAAATTGCTAAGTTAACTGTCGAAGAGTTAGAGCAAATTCAAAGCCAAGGACTTCAATCCAAAGAACACATGATTAAGGCGAATCTTCGTCTTGTTGTATCCGTCGCCAAAAAATATCAAAATCGTGGTTTAGAGTTATTAGATTTGGTTCAAGAAGGTACTCTAGGTTTAGAGCGTGCAGTCGAAAAGTTTGACCCAACCAAAGGCTACCGATTTAGTACTTATGCTTACTGGTGGATTCGTCAGGGTATCACTCGTGCAATTGCTACAAGCAGTCGTACCATTCGACTCCCTGTCCACATCACAGAAAAACTCAACAAAATTAAAAAAGCACAGCGTAAAATTGCTCAAGAAAAAGGTCGCACACCGACTTTAGAAGATTTAGCAATTGAACTCGAAATGTCACCAGCACAAGTTAGAGAAGTATTACTGCGCGTACCTCGTTCAGTCTCTCTCGAAACTAAAGTTGGTAAAGACAAAGATACCGAATTGGGTGAACTTCTTGAAACTGATGGTGTTACCCCAGAAGAAATGCTAATGCGCGAATCACTTCAACGTGATTTACAGCACTTGTTAGCTGATTTAACCAGTCGCGAACGCGATGTTATTCTTATGCGCTTTGGTTTAGCTGATGGTCATCCTTATTCGTTAGCTGAAATTGGACGCGCTCTAGATTTATCTCGCGAACGAGTACGCCAAATCGAATCTAAAGCATTGCAAAAACTACGTCAGCCTAAGCGTCGTAATTTAATTCGCGATTACTTGGAGTCTTTAAGCTAGTTTTTCACTCTTTCAAAAGACTTTTGTGTGACCTTATGACTTATTACAATACCCCTCCCTTTTGGGAGGGGCGTAATAAAACTCAACAAATTTACTTATGAATCGATTGTTGAGAAATTTACACAACATTTAATTTTTCGTTACAATATCGCTTTTTATCTCGATTCAAACTGCAAATAGTTCTAAATCAAGACTAATAGCCAATAGTTTACAATAAACAAACACTATGATTTGTATATCATTTGTAACATTTTGGCAATCTATAGCAACAAATTTGCAACTAATGCAATAGTAATTCTCATAAAAACAGTTTGCAATAACTTGTAAACAGAGAAAGCCATTTGGTTTATGACTAAGTACTTGAAATAATTATCAATAATGTTTAATTGTTGCAACTTGGCCTAAATATTTGTTATATTCTCAATTGACAGCCTTTATTGAGAAAGATTAGTATGTCTGTCTACACATCTGCTTCGCTTAAGGCAGAGCTTAATGAACGTGGCTGGCGCCTAACTCCCCAAAGGGAAGTTATATTACATATTTTCCAAGAACTTCCACAAGGAGAACATCTTAGTGCAGAAGACCTTTACGAAAGGTTAGAAGAACAAGGAGAAGGCATCAGCTTATCGACTATTTACCGCACCCTCAAATTAATGGCGCGGATGGGGATTTTACGGGAATTGGAACTGGGAGAAGGACATAAACATTACGAAATCAACCAGCCATATCCACATCATCACCATCACTTAATTTGTGTAAGGTGTAACACCACGATTGAGTTTAAGAACGATTCAGTTCTCAAAATTGGCTCCAAAACAGCCCAAAAAGAAGGTTTTAGCCTTCTTGATTGTCAAATGACTATTCATGCTGTTTGCCCGAAGTGTCAACGCGCGTTAATGCCGCTGTAGTATATTGGGTAAGTACTTGGGTAAGTACTTGGGTAAGTTTTTTAGGGGAATCTAGAAAATATATGCTCATACAAAAATCCCACGCTGCTCCCGCGTGGGATTTAACCATCGTTGATAAATTTTCAAATCGATTAACGCGCAATAAATATCTTAATAGCGTCCAGTTCTTACATCATTAAGGCTAATGCCGTAAAACTCTTGTGCTTGTTTAATTGCACGCTTCGTATCGTTACCCATTACGCCATTGAGTGGACCTTTATAAAAACCTCGTTCTCTCAACCGACGTTGAATTTCCAGCACATTAAATTCGTTACTGTCCCCATTGTTGGTGTTTGCGTATAACTTAGCACGTGTTGTTGGACCTGCAATTCCGCTGGCTGCTAAATAATTCTCTGCCTGAAAGCGTCTGACGGCATCTGCTGTAAATGGGCCGAAGTAACCGTTTGGCTGACCTTCTAAGTATCCAGCTTTAATTAATTGTTCTTGTAATACTCGCACGGCTTCACCACGGTCGCCTAAACGAAGTTTATCAGTGGAAGAGCGCCGATTTTGTGCGTCTTCACCATAACCAACACCTACAGGAGGCAGTCGGCGTAATGTTGCAGGTCCAACTAATCCATCTGCCTCTAATTTATAAGCTTGCTGGAAGCGTTTAACTGCATCTTCGGTTATTGGTCCGAAAATACCTGTGGAATTGCCATAATAGTATCCCGCAACTCGTAACCGTTCTTGCAAATTACGAACTTCCTCTCCTTCGTCACCTTTACCAATAATTCCGGAAACGCTACGTTTCGCGACTGATGTTGCTTGCTGCTCGGTACGAGATTGAGCGTTAAGAGCGCGTGGTCTCGAAGTCTGAGTATTGACTACGTTTTGCGCTTGTTGTCTGACTCGGTTATTTTGAGCAACTGGGCGCCAGGTATCTAATTTCCCGATAGTTGTAGGACCTGCAATGCCGCTAACCTTCAAAGAAGCAGCTTTTTGAAATCGTTTTACAGCATCTTCAGTGCGAACGTCATATACTTGAGTGATAGGAGCATTATAAAAACCTGCTCGCTTCAAGTCTTGTTGTAATTCGCGAACCGATGGACCCTGGTCGCCTTTTTGCAGTGCAAATGCACTACTCATTGCAGTCATCATCGATAAAGTCAAAGCTAGGGGCAACATATAGCGCCAAGCTCGACTCGATAACTTTTTCCAGTCTGGTGATGTTCCCCGATTGACTAAAAAGCTAAATTTAGCTAACTCAATCGATGGGCAGTCTTCGTAATCGAAAGCTAGGTGTAAATACGCAAGGTTTTCCATAGTTATTTTCCTAAAGTTTTCCTACACCACTTTTTTTCGATGCCAGCAGCACCGACATTTATAAAAAATGCGGCGCCAATTGCTACGTTCAGTTAGACCCGAAAGGCACTGGCTGTTCGATAGCTGCTTCAGCTTGATGTACTAAGTTTCGCAGATTTTCCAATGTTTGTATATTTACATCCTGCCATAAACCACGCTTGTATGCTTCAAGTAATCTCTCAGCGATATCACGCAGAGCATACGGATTTTTTTCTTCAAGAAATTTACAAACTCTTGAATCAAAAAGGTATGTCTTTGCAATTCCTTCATACATGTGGTCTTCTACACATCTAGCAGTAGCATCGTAAGCGAACAAAAAATCAACCGTAGCAGCCATTTCAAATGCACCCTTATAACCGTGACGCATCACTCCAGCAATCCATTTTGGATTAATTACCCGTGAACGGTATACCCTGGCTATCTCCTCAGATAGTTGACGAACTCGCGGTTTTGCTGGGATTGAGTTATCGCCAAAATAAGAGGAAGGATTTTCCCCTCGAATCGAACGTACTGCTGCTATCAAACCGCCTTGAAATTGATAATAATCATCAGAGTCAAGCAAATCGTGTTCGCGGTTATCTTGGTTTTGCAGCACTACCTGCGTCGAAAGTAAACGTTTCGAGAATGCTTCGGGTGCAGAACGTCCATCGCTTTTTCTTGTATAAGCATAAGAACTCCAATTTATATAAGCGCTTGCTAGGTCGGAATCATCAGACCAATTTTGCGACTCGATTAACCCTTGAAGTCCAGCACCATATGCACCTGGTTTGGAGCCGAAAATTCGGTAGAGAGAGCGTTCTGACGCTTCTGTTTCACTTAATCCAACTTTGTGCCAATACTCCATTTCTTCTAAAACTTGAGCGGCGAGTGGATTCAAGTCCTTCGGTTCATCCAATGCTGCCACAGCTTCTACAGCTTGGTCAAATAAGTTTATCAAATTTCCAAAAGCATCTCGGAAAAAACCCGAAACCCTTAATGTTACATCCACACGTGGGCGCCCTAGCACTTCTACTGGTAATATTTCTAAATCCACAACACGGCGTGCTGCGCTATCCCACACTGGCTGTACACCGAGCAAAGCTAATGCCTGGGCAATATCATCACCCCCAGTTCGCATCGTCGCAGTTCCCCATAAAGATAGCACTAGTGTCTTTGGATACTCTCCATGCTCTTGAGTATAACATTCTATCAGTGTTTCTGCTGCTTTCCTGCCTACATCCCATGCCGATTCTGTTGGAACCGCACGAATATCGACTGAGTAAAAATTATTACCTGTTGGTAAAACTTCTGGGCGCCCGCGTGTTGGGGCACCAGATGGGCCACTAGGTACATATCTACCATCTAACCCACGTAACAAATTAATAATTTCTCTATCGGTTTGTAAAAGAGCGGGTAGAAGATGCGATTTTATCCATGTCAGAGAAGTGATGAGTGCTGAGTGCTGAGTGCTGAGTGTAGAGACGCGATTTATCGCGTCTCTACTCGCGTCTCGATTTTGGATTATTTGTTCTATTAGATGTGCAGCTTGTTCTTCGAGTGCTTCAACAGCATCACCAACAGTGCGACAAGGAGACTGTGTTTTCTGCGCTAAAAGTTCAATTTGTTTCTTGGTCAGCTGTTGAGCAAAATCATCTGTTAAAGGATTTATATCTAAACCCCAGTCAGTAGCGATGGCACAGGTGATACCAGTATGGCGCCGCGAAGGCTGTCTGGCTATGGCAATAATTAAATCATGAAGTTGCCGACCATTAGGACATTGCCCAAAGATATGTAACCCATCTCGAATTTGTGCTTCTTTGAGTTCACACAGATAACCATCTATTTTATTAATGGGGATTTCGTCTCCCTTGCCCATCCTAAAATCGCAACTTAGATTTTCTTGGGTGACTAGTTCGCTAATACGCGCGCTTATTGCAGGTAATCTGCTGGGGTTTAAACTTAGAGCTTCGTAATACTCATCAATTAAATTTTCTAAGTTTGAGAGTGAACCATAAAGTTCTGCACGGGTTAGAGGTGGTGTTAGGTGGTCTATAATTACCGCTTGTGCGCGTCGTTTCGCTTGAGAACCCTCTCCTGGGTCATTCACGATAAAAGGATATAAATGTGGCATGGCGCCTAATGCCACTTCTGGGTAACAATCACTAGATAATGCGATGCTTTTACCTGGTAACCACTCTAAGTTTCCATGCTTACCAACATGAACTACTGCATCAGCTTTAAAGTGTTGACGTACCCAGTGGTAAAACGCGAGATAGTTGTGAGTTGGTTCTAGGTCTGGGGCATGGTAATTTAAACTGGGGTCAAGCTCATAACCGCGTGATGGCTGGATACCAATAAATATATTGCCGAGTTGGATACCAGAAATTGGAATTTGATTTTGAGTCTCTTCTCCCCAACGTTGACTTATTGCTTGTTGAACGGTTCCAGGTAAAGATGTGAAATAAGTTTGATATTCTTCCCTTGAAAGGCTTTGGTAAATAGGACGTAATTCTCTACCTTCGGGGTCGTTAGTGACTCCTTGGGTAAGCCAATGTATTAATTCATCACCACTTTGAGGAATATTATCTAAGTTATAACCTTTGTCTTGTAAGGCTTTTAAAATTTCTACGCAACTGGCGGGTGTATCTAAACCGACTCCATTCGCTAATCTAGCATCGCGGGTTGGGTAGTTGGCTAAAATAAAAGCAAGGCGCCGTTCTGATGATGGTTTATTACGTAGTCGTACCCAGTTCGCAGCAAGTTCGGCAACAAAATCGATACGCGAAGCTATTGGTTCATAACCAACTACATCAGTTTCTAAGTCAGGATGGCGCCTAATTACTGCTTTAAACGAGACAGCACGGCTTATTATTCTGCCATCAACTTCAGGCAGTGCCACATTCATTGCCATATCACGCGGTGACAAACCCATCGAATCTGACTGCCACTGTTCTATAAAACCACCACTCAAAATAACTTGCAACACAGGTACATCTAACTTTTGCCAGAGTTCAAGCTGCGGGGTTTCGGTTTCTAAACGCGCAAGTGAAAAGCTCGTTGTGTTGAGTAATAAAGTTAGGGGAGAAGCTGAAGTTGATTGAAAAATAGCTTCTAGTTCAGCTTGAACATCTTTTTCTCGTAGCGAAGATACAAAAACTGGGACTGGTTCTAAATTTCGTTTAATCAAAGCTTCGCACAAAGCATCAATAACTTTGGTGTTACCTACTAAATAGTGCGCTCGATAAAAAAGAATCCCAATCTTGCCTGAACATTCCCCCTTTCCCCTTGGCTCATATACTCCCACACGCGGAACGACTTGCACAGGAGGTGGGTTAAATGTGGTTGATAAACAGCAGTCAGAAATATATTGGAATGCGTGAACAATATTGGATACCCCACCTTCGTTAAAATAACGCCATATCCTGTTGACCTTGGTTTCGCCCAAGGTGGAATGAGATATTAAATAGGGGTCAAGAGCATCGTCTCCTGGCATTACAATTAAATCTATATGTTTACGTTGTACTAGTTCCTGCACAACTTCCAAGCCGTAAGTCCAATATGAGCGCCCTCCTAAAAGGCGTAAAATAATTACCGAAGCGAACTCTAAAACTTGTTCTGCGTATGTATCAATGCTAATTTGATGTTGCAATTGCAATAAGTTAGCAACTCGAAGCGCAGGAAAGTTAGGTAATAATGCATAAGCAGCAGCAATGCTCTGAATATCCGTATCTGCTGCCGTTAAGAATATAACTGGAGCAGGATTTTGTTCTACAAAAATAATGCCCTCAGATTGAGAAACAACACCAACCGATGTGGTATTAATACGATGCATAGTCGTGATAACCGTTTTAAACTATATAGAGTATAAATATTGCTTAACAAAGATAAATAAAGCTAGATAAAGTTAAAGGCTATAACTCTCTTTGAATGATGACCCCTCTCCCTGCCCTCTTACTCTCACAGATGAAAATGCTTAGTTCTCCAAATTTGGGCTTTTCTAGAACTTTACGTGTCGATACTTTTGATCAACTGGGGAAATTGCTAGAGCAAATGGCTTCTTCTGTGGAAAATAAAGCTTTAGTTTTGACAGAAGCAGTACTACAGCGGATTCCACTTTCAAGCCAATGGTTGATAAAACGCTTTACGTTGGTAGTCTCACAGGGTTTTAGTGCGTTGTTAACAGGGACGAGGCAAGTCAGTTCTGATGTTATAGTACAAAATAATTTAACACGCAATAATGATATTGATGATGATAATTACTTGCTGGATGCAAGCATTACTTTTGATAGAGGTCTAATCAGTTCCTTTTTGTTGGAATTAGGTACGTTGTTTGGGCGCCATTCTCAAACATGCCAAGACTTGGAACAGTACCGTGAGGTATTAGAGCCAAATAATGCAGCGCTGCAAGAGAAGTTTACATTATTGCTATTAGAATGTCTATTAAAGCAACCTGAAGTTATACCAACAGAAGGAAGTGATAATTTAAATTTTGCAGCATGTCAGCATGTGGAAGATGCACTTTCTAAGCAAATAGCTCAAGAAAGACTACTAAATCGTGTCACAACGCAAATCCGTAAAAGTTTAGATTTATCTGTAATTATGACGACAGCACTCGCGCAGGTGCGTGAGTTCTTAGAATTAGACCGTTTAGTAATATATAAATTTAATGAATCAAATTTGATTCATGAACATCCATCTATACCGGGTTGCATTGTTTACGAAGTTCGCGCTAGTGATACGATTTCATCAGTATTGAATTGCGAAGAAAAAAATTGTTTTACTCCGACTACCGAGTGTTGGACTAAATACCGTCAGGGTTTCACGCTGGCAGTTAATGATGTTTACAAAACTTATGTTAGTGAAAGGTGTTTGCTTAACTTTTTGGAAGACGTTAAAGTTCGTGCCAAATTAGTGGCGCCGATTATGTTTGAAAATAAGCTATGGGGGTTACTCATTGCTCATCAATGTTACGAAGCGCGTAACTGGAATGAAAGTGAGAAAAATTTTCTAGGCGCCGTTGCGGAACAACTTGCTATTGCTATTCACCAAGCAGAGTTAATGAAGTCGCTGACCCAAGAAAAGCAAAGCCTCGAACAACGGGTAGTCGAACGTACAATGGCACTACATGACGCTTTGGTTGCTGCTGAAGCTGCAAGTCGTATACGTAGTGAGTTCTTAGCTACTATCAGTCACGAATTACTAACACCGTTAACTTACGTAATAGGAATGTCATCTACATTACTACGTTGGTCGTTTGGAGAATTATCGCAGCGTCAGCGCGATTATTTACAAACTATTCACGATAGCGGTGAACACCTGCTGGAAATGATCAACGATATTCTTGATTTATCACAAATTGAAGCTGGTAAAGCAGTACTAAATAATACAGAGTTTACATTAAAAGAAGTAGCAGAATTAATTATTGACTCATTGCAAGAAAAAGCAACAACTCAACAAGTAGATTTAAAATTAGATGTACTTATCGATGAAAATCGTCGCTTTTGTGCAGATGTACGGCGAGTACAGCAAGTAATTAACAATCTTTTAAGTAACGCGATAAAATTTACACCCGAAGGTGGAAGTGTGACATTGCGGTTATGGTGCGAAGATGGTAATGCGGTGTTTCAAGTTGAAGATACAGGAATTGGGATACCTGAAGAACAATTACCACAATTATTTGAAAAATTTCATCAACTTGATACTCCGTATAGGCGCCGTTATGGAGGAACTGGTTTGGGGTTGGCTTTGACTAAGCAACTAGTAGAAATGCATCGCGGTAGAATCGAAGTTGAGTCAACGGTTGCGGTAGGGTCTGTTTTTACAGTTTGGATACCTGAGCAACCTAGTGAATGACACTGGGACGGGCAGGGATGCCCGTTCCACAAGAGTATGTTCCACAAGATAAAATAATTTAGGTTAAGGCATCTTCTAAGACAGCTTTGTGGATTGATGCTCTATCGAGTAAAAATTGTATTTTATCTGGTGATAGCGGGTCGCCGTTTGCGTAGTGTTCAATCCAGGTTTTACTAATTACATTGGCATCGTTAGGTAAATTTGCTAAATCCCAACCTGGCATATCAGTATCTTCCATCAAACGGTTTACTTTTGGGTCGTAGCTGATGGCAAATGCTCGACATCCTTCGCTTGCTGCCATAATTAGGCTATGTAACCGCATTCCTATGGCCATTTCAACTCCGCGAAATACACCTTTTAAAATTTGCGGTTCTTCAAAATGTAATATTTGACTAACGTCTTTGAGTGCTGGTTGAATAGCTTGGGCAATTTCATAATCTTGTGCTTTCTGGAATGGTAAAAGCACAATAAACGTTTGTGTGGCTTTTTGAAAATCAACTAATGCGCGTGTTATTGTTTCTAAACGTGGCGCCGTTAGTAGCGGATGTGACCTCAAAGTAACAGCTACCCTTGGCGCCGGCAAATCCCAAAGTCCTGGTGTTGGCTTAGACTCCATTGCCCATACAGGGTCTGGGGCAAGGAAATAACTCACATTCCACTCATTTAATAATGCAGCACTCGCATTATCGCGCACACTCACTTTAGTACAATTACTGAATGTTTTCCTTGCTATCCAACGCACTTGTGAACGTTCGAGTGGTCCAATACCTTGTGCCCATGCTACCGTTTTCAAACCCATTTTTTGGGCTAACGCCATTAAGCCAGCATAATAAAATGGACTTATAAAGCTTGTAGCATCTTGAATTAAACTACCACCACCCCAAATAAACGCATCACACGAACGTAAAGCTTTAATAACGCTACTCATAGACATACGTTCATGTGCTTCAACACCATAACGCTGACTCGTTTCATCAGGATTTCCTGACAAAACAACAGGTGTAACGTGTGATGGTAGCATTTGTAAAAGTGTAGCTAACAGTGCCTCATCGCCACCGTTGCCTTTACCGTAATATCCAGATAGTAACGCGCGCATAATAATTTTGTATTTTATCTTGTAAACCCGTCCTTACAGGATTTTAGATTAACAGCATTTATCTAAACTGGGTATGCAGAGGCGATACACTATCAAAATAGCTTAGACGCGACATGTCGCGTCTCTACATTCTTAACTCCTAACTTTATTTTATGCACGCTCTTTCGATTCCCACTTGGATAATTCACGTTTCTAGCGTTATTGAATGGATAGCAGCTATTTGGCTAATTTGGACTTATGGTGAATTAACTCAAAATAAAGCTTGGTGGGGATTTTCGTTTGCTATGCTACCCGCGTTAGTCAGCGCAATGTGTGCTTGTACATGGCATTATTTTGATAATTCTCCGTCTTTGGAATGGTTGGTTACACTTCAAGCTAGTATGACGGTATTAGGTAATTTTACTTTACTATTAGCTGGATTCTGGATTTGGCGAACTAGTAAATCACAACAAGCATAATTTATCTCGTATGTCTAAAGAAACATTATTTGCGCTTTCGCTATTTCCTTACTTGGGTTTTTTATGGTTTATTACCCGTTCGGGACAAATGCCCAAGCTAGCTCTATATGGGTTTTATGGTACTCTTGTATTTGTTGCGGTTACAATTCCTGCTGGAATTTATGCTCAAGTCCACTATGGCACGTCTTTAGCCAATGTTGACTGGTTGCATGGTAGTGCGGAAGTATTTTTAACGCTGACTAATATATTGGTTGTGTTGGGTTTTCGACAAGCGATTATAGAAAAAAAACAAGTTTCAAAGGATGTTTCTGTACCTGCTCAAGATATATAACTAATTAGGTAGATAGTATTTTTTGATATAAAAACATCCTCCAATCATACGATGTTGCCCTGGTAATGTGACACTTACGTAAGTTAAACAAGACAATTTTTATTTGGGTAATACTGTCTAATATGGAGATAAGGAAGGAAACACATTTAGAAAACTTTAGTGAAGAGGTAGGGGCATAATGAATCCTATTAAGAAAGCGATTCTACCAAGCTTAATGGCTACAAGTTTATTCGGCGCCACATTATTACCAGCGCAACAAGCATCAGCAGACGACCGAGTTTTACGTGATATTGGTGTTGGTGCTGCTGCTGGCGCCGCTGCTGGTTTAATTACTGGTCAAGGTTCGTTTTTGGATAATGCTATTAATGGTGGTGCTGCTGGTGCTGCTGTAAATGCGGCACAAGGTTCTGCAAAACAAGGCGCAAGTAATAGATCTCGTAGAAAGAACCGTAACGTAGTTCGAGATGTCGGTGTTGGTGCTGGTGCTGGTGTTGCAGCTGGTGCTATTAGAGGAAACAGAAGAACAGGTAATAACGCCATAACTGGCGGTGCTGCAGGTGCTGCAATTTACTTACTTAAGTAAGTAATTTAAATTAATTTTTGCTCTTGTGGGGTGGGCATCCTTGCCCGCCACATTATGTTGTAACAGGCAGGGATGCCTGTTCCACAAGAGATGAATCAACTACCAAATTTTATTGACAAAGCTTTAATTTCTTCATCTTCCAATTTTTTAAATAAAGGTGGAATCAAGTCAAATTTATTACCTGGTTCCATAGCTTCAAAATTAACGTCGCTAATCTTGGTTATTCTGTCTGCATCTGGTAGATGTAATGCATCAAATAACTTTGTCGATGTAAATGGAAGGATAGGCGCCTGTACAATTGCATAAATTCTGATTAAATTTATACATGTCCGTATTACTTGCGCGGCTTCATCACGATTGGTTTTAATTAGTTTCCACGGCGCCTTATCATCTATATACTGGTTGCCGAGTATCCATAAAGAGTAAAGTGTATCTACTGCTTTACGAAATTCTAAGTTACTTAGATAATCGCAATATTTACTAACTAATCGCGTACAGGTATTTTCTAACTCTTGTTCTCGCTCTCCTGCAATTCCTCCTTGGGGAACAGTAGAATCAAAATGCGTTGCAGCAAATTTTAAAATACGGTTGACAAAATTACCAAAAGTATCTGCTAGTTCTTTATTTACCTTGATTTGGAATAATTCCCAAGTAAAAGTAGAATCGGCAGATTCGGGAATCATTGATAATAAACTATAACGCCAATAGTCAGCAGGTAAAATTTCTAACGCCTGGTCTAAGAATATACCGCGCTTGGAGCTAGTCGAAAATTTACCCCCATAATAGTTCAACCAATTGAATCCTTTGATTTCGTCGGCAAGTTTCCAATTTTGTCGCGTTCCCAAAATCATGGCTGGAAACATAATTGTATGGAATGGCAAGTTATCTTTTGCCATGAATTGGACATATTTGGTATTTTCAGTATCTTGCCACCAAATTTCCCAATCTTGAGAATTTTCTACACCCCAAGCTTGGGTTGCTGCAATATATCCAATTGGTGCGTCAAACCAAACATAAAATACTTTGTCCTCAAAACCAGGACGAGGTACAGGTACTCCCCAACTAAGGTCACGAGTAATACACCTGTCTTGGAGTCCTTCGTTTAACCATCCAAGTGCGATTGATTTGGTGAGGTTTGACCAGTTGGGATGTTGTTCTACCCAATTTCTAACTTCATCGCTGAGTACAGAAAGTTTTAGGAATAAATGCTTGGTTTTGCGAACTTCTAATTTTGTACTTTTTGATATTGCTGAACGTGGTTTGATTAAGTCTGTAGGGTCTAGTACAGATGTGCAGTTTTCGCATTGGTCTCCTCTTGCTGACTCATAACCACAATGCGGACAAGTCCCAATGATGTATCTATCAGGTAGAAACCGTGCGTCATCAAGAGAATATATAAGATTTATTTCGCGTTCTTCTATATAACCGTTTTTATCAAGCGATTTGTAGAAATTTTGGGTTAATTCGTGGTTATAGCTGCTAGAGTTGCGACCAAAATAATCGAAAGATAAACCAAAGCTTCGATAGATATCTAATTGGATTTGATACATGTTTTGGCAGAACGAAGCGGTATCCAGGTTAGCTTCTGATGCTGCGAGTTCTGCGGGTGTTCCATGTTCGTCGGTGGCACAAATAAAGAGAACTTGTTCACCACATTGTCTTAAAAAGCGCGCGTACACATCTGCTGGAAGCATTGAACCCACAAGGTTTCCCAGGTGCTTAATTCCATTAATGTATGGTAGTGCGCTAGTAATTAGATGCTTAACTTGATTGGCTTGAGGCGCCTTATATATATAGTTGCTGAAATTGGTCTTCCTGTTTTGTAGATAAGTTGTATTCTTCTATATTACAACATCTCTTGTGGAATGTCTTGTGGAACAGGCATCCTGCCTGTTTTTTTTTACAATCATTCAGTTAAATCACTGAGTGCAAAAGTATATAAATTAAGCAATCCTATGTATTGAGGGTAAGACTAAAATTATTTTATATCCAAGCATTTATGCTACCAGCTTTAAAAATTCCGGGTTATGAACTGCACGAAGTAATTAGCGAAACTGCTAGTAAGGTAGTAATTCGAGCATTTTCGCGAACATTACAAAAATCTGTTATCCTCAAAGTTTTAAAACCCAATTGCCCAATTGACGCTGTAGCACGGTTGAAGCATGAGTATCAAATTGCCAAAAAACTATTTAACAATCAACGTATCCCTGGTGTTGTAAAAGTTTATAGCTTGGTTAAACGAGAAGATACCTCATTTTTAGTGTTAGAAGACTTTGATGGCATATCGCTGAATAAAATAATTTCGTCGCACCCTCTGGATATAATTACATGCTTAAGCGTTGCCGTTCAATTAGCACAAGCATTAGTACTTATGCATCAAAGGAGTGTTATCCACAAAGATATAAAGCCATATAATATTATAGTTAACTTAAAATCTGGAGAAGTTAAACTCACAGACTTTGGCATTGCTTCATATAATTCAAGCGACGAGTTAGCAAAAACACAACAAGCAACACCCAATCAACTCGAAGGTAGTTTTGCGTATATGTCTCCCGAACAAACGGGAAGAATGAACCGTGCAATTGATTACCGTAGTGATTTTTACTCTTTGGGTGTAACTTTGTATGAAATGCTGGCAGGTAAATTACCGTTTGAAAGTGATGATGCTTTGGAATTGGTTCACTGTCACATTGCAAAACAACCACCTTCATTAACTGCTCCTGCTGCGGTAGCTGCAATAGTAATGAAGCTGATGGCAAAAAATGCTGAATCTCGGTATCAAAGTGCAACTGGACTTTTAGCTGACCTGGAATTTTGTTTGACGCAGCTTAAAACTTCGGGTGTGGTACCAAATTTTCAACCTGGAACACGTGATAAAGCAGGGCAATTATCTTTTTCTAACAAACTTTATGGAAGAGAGCAAGAATTAGATGCTTTGCTTGCAGCTTTTACAAGGGTGAGTGGTGGTAGCAGCGAGGTTATTTTAATTTCTGGTTATTCGGGTATTGGTAAATCGGCGCTTGTAAATAAAATTCATCAACAAATTGTTCGTCAGCGGGGTTATTTTATTACTGGTAAGTTTGACCAGTTTAAGCGTAATATTTCTCATGCAGCATTTTTTCAGGCTTTTGAATCTTTAGTGCGAACTATTTTAGTTGAAGATTCAAAAAAGTTATCTCAATGGCGCCAAAAATTGCTTGAAGCACTCGGTGATAGTGGACAGCTAATAGTAGAAGTGATTCCAGAGCTTGAATTAATTATTGGTGAACAACCACCTGTAGCTCAACTAGGTTTGAACGAAGCACAGAACCGTTTCAATTTAATTTTTAAAAAATTTATTAGTGTATTTGCTCAAAAAGAGCATCCATTAGTAATTTTTTTAGATGATTTACATTTTTGTGATGCAGCTTCGTTAAATTTGATGAAACTGCTGGTTACTAATAATGATAATCAAAGTTTATTATTGATAGGCGCCTATCGTGATAATGAAGTGTGTTCACAACATGCTTTGATGCAGTGCATTCAAGAAATCGAAAAAGCTAACAAAATAGTTCGCACTCTTAGCATTAATCCATTAGATTTAAACGATACCATCCAACTGCTGTGCGATGCGCTGGATACAGATAAAAATGATTTGATTACAGAGCTAGCATCGCTACTATTATATAAAACCGCAGGTAATCCGTTTTTGCTGACTCAGATTATCAAAACACTTCATAGTGAAGGATTTATTAAGTTTGACTTTGCACATCAATGTTGGAAGTGGGAATTGCCGCAAATTCAAACAGTGGGAATTACTGACTTGAGTGTAGTTGAACTGATGGTGCGTAATCTCAGTAAACTACCTACAGAAACTCAATCGATATTAAAATTAGCAGCTTGTATTGGCGAAAATTTTAACTTGACCACGCTTGCTGTTGTAGCTGAAATGTCGGTTGATGACGTTTCCGAGCAATTGAATGCTGTTTTAGTACAAGGGTTGATTTTATCAGTTAACGACAGTAATTGTTCAACCTCATTACAAACTAAATTAGAGTATCGTTTCTTACATAGTCGCGTACATCAAGCAGCATATTCTCTTATTGATGATGGACTTTATGAAATTACACATTATAAAATTGGTAAATTATTATTAAAAAATACAGAAACACAACCAATAGAAGAAAATATATTTGATATAGTAAATCAGCTTAATTTAGGAATTTTTTTACTTAAAAATGAATCTGAAGCTTTATATCTTGCAGAATTAAATTTACTTGCTGCGCGTAAAGCCAAAGCTTCTATGGCATTTACTACAGCAGCAAAATATTTATATCAAGCTATAGAACTTATGCCTGTAGATAGTTGGCGCCGTGAATATAACATAACTTTAAATATATATCAAGAGCGTGCAGAAGTTGAATTTTTGAATGGCAATTTTGAACTTGCCGAAATTTTGACGTATACAGCTATTGAAAAAGCACACTCAAATCTAGAAAAAGCAAATTTTTATAATCTTTTAGTATCCCAATATACGCTACAAGGAAGATTTAATGACGTACTCGACTCGGCAAAAAAAGGTTTGAGTTTACTCAATATATTTTTACCGGAAGATGACTGCAAGTGCATTGCTAATAAAGAATTAATCATTGCAAAACAAAACTTAGATAAACTTGGTATTGACTCAATTGTTGACTTGCCAGCAATTGAAAATGAGCAAATAGAGGTAGCTATCAAACTTTTGATTAATTTGGAACCATTAGTTTATGCTGCGTCAAAATTCACACTTTATACATTCATTGTGAGCAAAGCTGTTAATTTATCGCTTCAGTATGGTAACGTTTCAGAGTCTGTAAAAGCATATGCGAATTTTGGTCTAATTATTGGTTCTAATCTAGGCAATTATCATAGTGGTTATCAACTGGGTTTATCAGCATATAAACTCAGTGAAAAACTTAACAATAAATCACAGCAGTCAAAAGCTAGCGCATTGTTAACAGGATGGTTACATTGCTGGTCTAAACACATTAAACATGCTGTGATAATAAGTCGTAAAGGTTATCAAGCAGGTTTAGAATCTGGTGAATTTATGTTTGCTGGTTGCAATTTATTCACACTTATTCATAACTTATTTTTCCAAGGTTATCCGCTTGAATTAATGAACAAAGAAATATCAGATAGTCACCATGCTGCTGCTCAAATTAATAATATTATTGCGGTTGAGAGTATTATAGCGGTTAAATTTGCAGTCAATGACCTAACTAATACTGAAAATAATATAAATCACATAAAATTAGCAAATAAAAATTTTTATAAAGATGATATCATCAGTCAATCTAGACAAAGACAATCTTTTTTTACGTTATGTACATATTATATTTATCAAATTCAAACATTATACTTCCTCAATCAATTTTTAGATGCACTTAATTATATCAACGAGGTCAAACAGTATTTACCATCTATATTAGGTTTTACTATTTCATCAGAATACTATTTTTATTATTCGCTTATTGTAACTAGATTATATCAACAGTATGATATTCAAACGCAAAGAGAATTTTTGGCACAAATTCATCAAAACCAGGAGCAATATAAACAATGGGCAGATAATTGTCCTGAAAACTTTTTACATAAATATTTACTTGTTGAAGCAGAAATTGCGCGTATTTCCGGGAAGAATTGGCAAGCACTTGATTTATACGACCAAGCAATTAATTTAGCACATGAAAACGGATTTATTCAAAACGCAGCTTTAGCTAACGAACTTACTGGTTTATTTTGGGAAAATCAAAATAAACAAGATTTTGCTAAGATTTATTTGAGCAAAGCACATCGCTACTACGATAAATGGGGAGCAAAAGCGAAAGTCAAACAATTAGAAACATCTTATCCGTATTTAGTTATCGACTCCAAAGAACCGATAACTGCTACCCAACAAAAATTCTCGCTTGATATTGCAACCGTAGTTAAAGCTTCGTTAGCACTTTCTCGTGAACTTATTCCTAGTCGCTTAAACAACAAGCTTTTACATTTAGTTCGAGAAAACGCAGGCGCCGAGAAAGTATACTTTATAATTAAGCAGAATAATCAACTCATCATCGAATCATCGCTTGTGGGTGATAACGATGATAATACCGTATGGCAACGCATCCCTCTCACCGAAAGCTATCAGTTACCCGTTTCTTTAATCAACTATATCGAACGCACGCAAACGCACTTAGTATTAGATGATGCATCAAAATCATTAGAATTTAACAGCGACCCATATATAATTATTACCAAACCGTTATCGGTACTAGCTTTACCAATTATCCATACAGGTAAATTGTTAGGAGTTTTATACTTAGAGAATAATTTAGTTAAAGGCGCCTTTACAAGTGAAAGAGTCGAGCTTTTACAAGTTATTGCGTCACAAGCAGCAATATCCCTAGAAAACGCGCGATTTTACGCCACCTTAGAAGCGCGTGTAAGTGAGCGTACTCAAGAATTAGAAACAGCACTCGAAGAACTCAACCGCACCCAAATACAATTAATTCAAAGTGAGAAAATGTCAGGTTTAGGACAGTTAATAGCTGGTATAGCGCATGAAATAAATAATCCAGTTAGTTTTATATTTGGAAACTTACTACATACAAAAGAATATACTGATTATTTACTGGAATTAATTAAATTATATCAAGACGAACTTCCAAACCCTAGCACAAAAATATTAAATAAAATTAACGAAATCGATTTAGACTTTATCTCAGAAGATTTACCTCAAATTATCGAATCGATGTATACTGGCGCCAAACGAATAAAAGATGTAATACTTTCTTTACGCACCTTTTCACGTCTCGATGAAGCAATATTTAAAGAAGTTGACATTCACTTAGGTATCGAAAGCACCTTAATGATACTTCAGCAAAAGCTAGGAAATATTCAAATTATCAAAGACTACGGTGACATTCCACAAGTTAATTGTTTTGCTGGAGAAATAAATCAAGTTATATTAAACATACTTACTAACGCTATTGATGCTTTAGATGTATCTGACGGTAAAATCTGGATAAAAACCTATCTTCGCGAAGATAGTTATATAACGATTGAGATAGCTGACAACGGTATCGGTATGAGCCAAGATATATTAAGCAAAATCTTCGACCCATTCTTTACTACCAAGGCAGTTGGCAAAGGTACTGGTTTAGGGTTATCTATATGTTATCAAATTATTGTTGAGAAACATCAAGGTAAATTAACTTGTATCTCGGCGCCGAACCAAGGTAGTAAGTTTATAATTTTATTGCCCAGATGATCCCCCCAACCCCCCTTAGTAAGGGGGGGCTTAAGATTTGTTTAAGGCTCTTATTATTAAGGGCTTTAAATACTTCTTGTTCCCCCCTTATTAAGGGGGGCTAGGGGGGATTAAACTATTCAACATCACTTTTCTAGACATTCTATAAGCAAATAAAAAAATGAAATTAAAAATATTTTTCCTTGCCACATTACTAACCCTCTCCATCACCGCACCCTCGAACCAAGCTTTAGCGCAAACCAAAACCAAACGAATAGCAAATCAAATTCAAACTCTCAAACAATCAGAAAAACGCTGGATACTAGTAGATATATCCAAGCAAACATTAACAGCTTGGGAAGGAAACAACCCTGTTTACGCAGTCAAAGTTTCGACAGGTAAAAAAAAGACTCCAACTTTAATAGGAGCTTTTAATATTCAAACTAAACACCGTAAAGCAAGAATGCGCGGCGCCGATTATGATGTTCAGAATGTGCCATATGTAATGTATTATGATGGCGGTTATGGTATTCATGGCGCCTATTGGCATCGTAGTTTTGGTACACCTGTTAGTCGTGGTTGTGTGAACGTGGCGCCGAACCATGCAAAATGGTTATATGATTGGGCAACAGT
>ERZ1066137.123-NODE-123-length-71667-cov-51.051835_pt1 | contig 71667 bp, 67 predicted proteins | sample MGYA00382784_ERZ1066137 | MGnify/ENA primary metagenome ERZ1066137 (study PRJEB33369, sample SAMEA5778367) | biofilm metagenome | biome: Industrial cooling water; feature: Water cooling tower basin; material: Biofilm | place: United Arab Emirates | collected... | reverse complement strand
CAACTCGGAAAAATAATTTGAGACAAAAGGAAATTTAATTTGAGACTCGACACCATCATCCAGAAAGGCTCTGGATCGCTCCCCCAAACAAATCGCCGCACGACATCTACCAGAACCAGCACTGCCAGCGTGATCTGGAACGCACCGCTCATCAATGCTGCTCGAATCTTACTGCCTTTCGTACCACCGACTGCTGCTAGCGAAATACCATAAACAGTCGCGTCTGCCAGCATATCCAGGGAGTCTGCCAGCAGTGCGGTTGAGTGAGCCAGTAGCCCAGTGACAATCTCAATCACGAACATCATGGCGTTGACTGCCAGCAGCAAGCGCAGCGTTTTACGCTCGGCAGCATTCCTGGCTTTCATTTCACACCCACAGTCCGCCATGATAATCCCTCTGCTGGTCATTATTCTTCATCCTACCCTCTCACCCTCTCACGTCTCCTGTCATACTGTTAATACCTCTTAACTCAACGTTCAATCTTAAAGATGCTGAACTTGTTAAAGAAACTACGAGGTGGCGCAATGGTCGGAATTGGCTATATGCTGTCTCCCCCCTCCTGGTGGAACGATTTATGCCCTGGTGTTTGGCTATGCAGCCAGTTGGATCAATTCAAACTGGTTTGTGCCTGGAACGATTGTTGGTTACTGGCTCTCAAGCGTTCTTGGGATTCTGATGATGCAGTTTGGTGCAATGGATATGCTGGTCAATGATGAGAAGCGCAATCTCAAGCGAGATTTGCTCATCGGAATAGGTGGTTCAACGCTTTATACCTTGGTCGTTGCAGCCCTTGCCTATTTTCATGTGTTAGAAATTCCAGATTTCTTAGTAGCTAAACCTTGACTTGACATCCGCAAAATTTCACGAGTGTTGAAACCAATTTGACTGAGTGCCTCACTATATCGTACCAGAAATGCTTCAACCAGGGATGGCTTACTCATTCCGATCGCCTTCAATCACAATGCCATTAATACGACTGAAGGCATCGCGGTAGATGGGACTGCAAAAGTCAAGAGTTCGTCCAGTCTGAGATTGAGCCATTGATCCAGTTCCTCATCATGCTGATTTGCGCCACTTACACTATATAATTAAATGAGCATTTAGAGATGAATGGAAGAGTAAGAGTGTGTGAGGTATCCTGTTATCATGTCTCACCCCCATCAAAACCCTAATCTTCGTGCTCCCTGGTAGAACAGAAAACTGGTCATCCAAGCAAGTGCGATCGACCAAACCACTGCAAGAGCTGCAAACTTGGCACTTTTCGACTCACGTTTGAGAACTGCAATGGTAGACAAACAGGGGATATAGAGCAGCGTAAACAACATAAAACTGTACGCTTGCACCCAGTCAATTTGATGGGCGATCGCTCCTCCCAAACTGGCATCATTAGACGCTCCGTAAATAACGGCTAAACCACCTAATACAACTTCTTTAGCGACAAAACCAAAAATAAGAGCGATCGCCAACTGCGAATTAATGCCCAAGGGTTGCAGTAAGGGCTGAATAGCTTGCCCAATCATGCCAGACAGGGTTTGATCACTGGCAGCAGGAACATCCATCGGCAAGTTATTGAGCAACCAAATTATCACGACTCCAGCAATAATAAATCGGTTCGACCAGCGTAAAAAATGCTTCACTTCAACCCAGGCGCGAACAAAGATTTGTTTGACTGTGGGAAACCGATAGGGAGGTAATTCTAGAACTAAAGGATCATGATTTGGAAACTGTCCCTTAAATAAAAGAGCAGTCACAAGAGCTGCTGCAAAGCTGAATAAGTACAAACTAAACAGCACTATTGGTGCAATCTGAGACGCAAATAATGCAGTAGTCATGAAGATGAAAACGTTCAGCCGCGCAGAGCACAGCGAGAAGGGAATCACCAGCATGGAGAGCATTCGCAGACCGGGCGATCGCATGACTCGTGTACCCATGATTGCAGGCACATTGCAACCAAACCCCATCAGCGACATGACAAAAGAACGACCATCCAAACCCAAGCGTTCCATGAAGGCATCCATTAAAAAGGCAGATCGTGCTAGATAGCCGCTGTCCTCTACGATCGCCATACAAAAGAAAAACAGCAAAATCACTGGAATAAACGCGACCACTGTACCGATGCCGTCATATAGTCCCCCGATTAAAAATCCTTTCAAGAAGGTTGGGAAAGGGGCGAGAGAAGGCTCTAGAGCAGCTACCTTAATCCAATCCAGTCCAAGACCGAGAAGCTCTTGTAGAGGAGTACCCAGCGTATAAACCACCTGAAACATCAGGTACATGGCGGTAAAAAACAGTGGCAACCCTAGAATCGGATGCAATAAGAGGCGATCGAGTCGAGTGGTCAGTGTGTTTGAATGCTGGGTAGAAACGTGAACCGCATCGTGCAAGATAGCATCCAGTTCAGTTGCCAGTTGGCGATCGCCAATGGCACAATCTGAAACGTTATGCACGCAGATTGGATATTCTTGCTGGTGCAGAGTTTGGGCGATCGCGTCGATTGCTGCATCATACCCTCTGCCATGCTGATTGCCATACTTGGCACTCATGGAAATCACGGGCATTTCCAAGTGTTGAGCAATCTTTTTAACGTTAACCTTTACCCCAAATTTGGGTGCTTCATCTGCCATGTTCAGCAGTAAAATTGCCGGAATTTGCAAGTGCTTAATTTGCAATGCCAGACTGAGTTGGCGATCGATCTGTGCCGTATTGAGAATGATGATGATTAAGTGCAGTGGGGTCGATTCTAAAAACCGTTGAACAACCATTTCATCCTCAGAAAATCCGCGCAGATCGTAAATTCCCGGCAGATCAATCACGTCTACCGTGACCTCCCCGATTTTTAGCGTTGCCCTCATCAAATCAACGGTCATGCCTGCCCAGTTGCCAACACTTGCGGTTGCCCCAGTGAAGCGGTTGAAAAAGGTAGACTTGCCCGTATTTGGCATCCCTAAAACCGCAATACGTTTCACCGTTTCATCCCCTCACAAGCGTAACGTTCACCTGTTGAGCATCTCGTCGTCGCAGCATCACTTCGGTGGTTCCAATTCGCACATGAATCGGTCCGGCAAAGGCTGAGCGGCGCAGCATCGTTACCTGTCGCCCCTGACGAAAGCCTAATGCCAGTAAGCGCTGACGGAATTGGGAGGGCAGATTCAGACTGGTAATGATTGCGATGTGTCCCGGTTGTAGCGCAGCGAGATGAGAATAAGAAGCAGGCATTTTAGGATTTTGAGTAGGGCAGGTTAACGCAGTTACAAATATTTTTACAAGAGTTGTTGAGAATATCTTTTAATAGCTATATCGTCACACAAAGATCTATTGGGGTCAATCCCATTGATGAAGGAATACTGATGGAAGCGGTGCTAGCTTCTGGGTGCTGGGTATGATCAAGAAAGCTCTCCTCTTAACGGAGCGATTGTTGGGTAAAAATCGTCACGGGTACCATGAACACTGGAGCGGCATCCACACCATCTCTTCAGTCCCCACTCATTCCAGCAGTGTCCCAACCTCTGCCGCTGTTAACCGATGCCGTCAGTCCTGTTCTTAGTGATATTCCAGCCAGCAATCGCTCCTTATCCAACGGCATTCAATGGTTGAGCGAACATTGCGTTTGGGGAGCGTTGCCAACCGAGGTGTTGCAGGCGATCTACCAAGCTTTTCATGGCTTCCAGGTTGAGCCTAAAACGCTGATTTACCAGGCAGGGCAGCAACCCATCGGGCTGTATTTACTTCAACAGGGAACGGTTGAAATCTTCCGACAATCGCCCCTTGGTAAATCCTTCATTCGCTATCGAAACGCCGGAGATTTATTTGGCTATACGCTGGTTGCCAACTCAATGGACGGCGTATATCAAACCAGTGTGATCGCGCTCACTGTTTGCAAAATTTGGTTTCTTCCCCAGGATGCGTTTCAAACCCTGATTGCCGAGTATCCAGCCTTTCAGCGGATGATCCACTCCCTGGTATCACAGGATTTGAACGACTACGCGGCTCGCATTGCCTGGGAGGAAGTCCGGATTCAGAGCTTGCAGGCTTACATTCACCCTGTGCCGATCGAGGCAACTCTTTTGGGCAACAGCAAAGCGGCACAAAAGCTGAAGGAACAGATTCAGCAAGCGGCGGTTGAACTCAGCCCTGTTGTCTTTCAAGCACAGACAGGTACGGGCAAAACGTTTTGGTAGTGCCCTTTTATAAAGGGCAGAGAAAATTAGGAGTCGCTATTATGGATCAACCCTGATTGTGCACCTGCTCACAGCCTTGATCCATCATGAAGCCTTACCTCCTCTGCCCTACCTGTGGTTCCGATGACATCATGAAAAACGGCACCACCCGTCGGGGTAAACAGAACTACAAGTGCCGCGATTGTGGTCGTCAGTTTGTGGAAAACCCCCAATGGAAACCGAAAGACAAGGACACTTATGCTTTGATTGATCGCCTGTTGCTCGAACGCATTCCCCTAGCAGGAATTGCACGAGTGCTGCAATTGTCCGAGAGTTGGTTGCAACAGTAGGTGAATGTGGAATATGCCAAAGTTCCTCAGCAGGCAGAGGTGATTGCCAAAGCAACGTCTCGACTGGTCGTGCAGATGGACGAGTTATGGTCATTTGTGGATGAGAAGGGCAATAAACAGTGGGTGTGGCTCGCCATTGATGGAGCAAGTCGTGAAATCATTGGGTGTCATGTTGGCGACCGTTCTGCCCAATCAGCACAAGCGTTATGGCAGTCACTGCCGCGCCATTACCGTCAATATGCGCGTATCTACACGGATCATTGGGAAGCCTACGCGGGTGTGCTGCCAAGCAAACGGCATTTTGCCGTGGATAAAGATTCGGGTTTAACGAGTCATATTGAGCGATTGAATAATACGTTGCGTCAGCGCATTTCACGGTTAGTTCGACGAAGTTTGTCATTTTCAAGGAAACTCGAAAATCACATTGGAGCGATTTGGAATTTCATCCACTCCTACAATCAGAAGATTCGAGAGAAACTGCAACGAGAGCAGATGGCTGACTTTTCTCTATCCTTTACCTAATGGCACTACCACGGGGGGAAATGCTCTCAACAATGCCTTGTTTCATCATCTCGTCTGCCAGTTCTCTGGATGTCCAATGACTGATGGGTCGTCCATAGGTTTCAGGCTTCTCACACGCAATCGCGAACAATTGCAGGATCTGCTCCAAGCTGAATGTTGCAGGACCTCCCGGTCGAGGGGCATCGACTAATCGCTCCAACACTGGAATGTCCTTTGTGCTCAACTCCAGCCAACGATTACGCCACAGTCTTGCCATGTCTTGACTGATGTTGAGTTCCCGGGCAATATCTCGATGATTGAGACCTTCGTCTGCCATAAGAATAATGTTGGCTCTCAAGGCAATCTGCTGGGGCGTGCTATGGCGCTTGACCACCTGTTGGAGTTGCAACCGTTCTGTCTCAGTCAGTTGTAAGGGCGTTGGAGCAAGTCTAGGCATGATTTTAGCCTCATCGGTCAACCCTACCTAAATGGTAGCTCCACTCCAGCCAAAGTCTACTAGCAGCTGTTGATGAGACCAAGCGAGTCCTAGTTTTGACCCAATCGCAATCGAAAAGCGGGATTTGATGACCATTTAATGCTGACAGCGGCAGGATTATGGAACTTTTACCTGATTGCAGCATAGGAAGAACAATTCAAACGCTTATGTTGGCTAACTTCGTTCTTATTTTCGGACAGCTCTAATCACATTGACGCGAATCGGTGCTAGTTCTGCTGCTAATGCTCGTCCAAACACAGCAACAGCACCACTTGCCGCTAACATTACAGAAACCCTTCCTGTCCTAGAGGGTTTGAAGACAGAAACACTGGAGGTAAGAGTAATTGAGCCATTGTGAGTAATCGCTTTCACCTGACAATTGCAGCAACATCAGCTCGATCGACTAAGCACCCATCTTCCATATAGATGATGAGATCGGCGAGATCTAAAATGCGGTTGTCGTGCGTCACTAATAGGATAGTACAACCCTGCTCTTTCGCTAGTTTTTCCATGATCTCTACCACGTCTCGTCCAGATTTTTTATCAAGGGCAGCGGTTGGTTCGTCTGCCAGAATGATTTGAGGCTGGCTCACCAGGGCACGGGCGATTGCCACTCGTTGTTTTTGCCCACCAGATAAATCACTGGGGTAGTAGTTCATTCGATGCTCTAAACCAACTGCACTTAATACCGTTTGGATGCGGGTATTCGCCTCAGCTGCCGTCATGTCTTGAAGTTCTAATGCCATTTCAACATTTTGGTAAGCTGTTAGAAAGTTTAAGAGATTATGTGCCTGAAAGATATAGCCGATATTGCGACGCGATAGCGTCATCTCTGCTTTGCTAGCATGGCGTAACTCCTGTCCTAAGATGTTTAAACTGCCATCCTGAACAGATCGTAAACATCCCATCAGCGTCAGCAAAGTTGTTTTACCTGAACCTGATGGACCCGTCAGGATAATGATTTCGCCTCGATCTATGTGCAGATTAATGTCAAACAAAACTTGTTTCCTGAGAGAACCCTGCCCATAGTAATGATTGAGATGCTGAATGGAGATAGCAGCCGTAGAAACATCAACATTGTTTTCTAGCACTTGAGACATCCTTATCCACCTAAAAAATGTCAGCAGGATCAGCCGTTTGTAATTTACGCACTGCCATTGCAGCAGAGAAGGAACTCATCAAGACTGTGAGAATAAAAACAAACACAATGCGCCCTAAATCCATTGTCATTGGTAGCATCGTTGCCAAATTTGTAATCCGATAAATTGAAAGGGCGATCGCCGTTCCTGGAAGAAACCCTAGTGCTGCTAGAATGAGGGATTCCTGAAATACAACGATGAGGAGATAGCGATCGCGAAATCCCATTGCTTTAAGGGTGGCGTATTCAGGGAGGTGATCGGTGACATCGCTGTAGAGAATTTGATAGACAATCACCGCCCCAACAATAAAAGCAATCACCACACCCAAATCAAAGGTATAACCAACGGGAGTACTGGCATTCCAGAAAGCGACTTCGGCTTTGGCATAGTCTTCGCGAGTCATGGCTTTGACATCATTCGGTAAACGAGATCGCATCTCGGTAAGAACTGTTTGCACATTAGCATCTGGCTTCAGTTTGATCACACCCACGTCAATCAAGCCACTCTGGCGAGAAGGAGCCATGCGTAAAAAGTTAACGTCACTGGTGACTAAATAAGCATTGATACCAAAGGTAGGACTGAGCTTAAATAAGCCTGCAATTTGAATATTACGTTCGTTGATTTCAGTGGTGATCTTTTCTCCTGCTTGGAAGCGTTGGGCGATCGCACCGAATTCACTCCGAGATCCCAGATTAAACAGTGCAGTATCCGGTTGACGCAGTTTCTCGCGATTTGCTTCGACTCCAGGAATATTCAACACCTGATACTCGGGGTTAATTCCGATCACGTAAATATCCCAAATTTCTTTGTTTTCAGGATTTCGCCACTGCATTGAGTTCAAGTAAATAGGCGTGACAGATTCAACCCCAGTGATTCCTGTTACCTGATACAGTCGGCGTTCTGTAAAGCGATCGAGGGAAATGAGCGATCGAGATCGATTGCTCAACATGACAATTTCACCATTCAAACTGTTGTGAAATTCAACAGCACTGCTAAACAAAGCACCCCGAAAACCCATTTGCAGAAACATCAACACATCAGCAAAGCTAATTCCGGCGATCGCAACTAACAAACGGGCTCTCTCTTTGCGGAGTTGCAACCAGGAGAGAAATAGCGGTTTTTTCTTCTGACTCATTGTTGTTTTGCCATTCCCTCACGAGTTGACATTGATCGTGACCTGTACACTTAAATTGGTTAGCCCTGCCACTCGACGGCTAGACACTTCATCTAACCGGACTCTCACTTCCACCACTCGCGCATCAAATTGAGCTGCTGGATCGGTGTTTAGAACATCCTGTTTACCAATCTCCAATCCCACTTCAATAACCTCTCCACGCAACATCTCTAACAAGGCATTGTTCTTGCTGGTGACTGTTGCGGTTTGTCCAATTCGGACATGGCTGATATCTAATTCGTACACTTCTGCAACTGCAACCATACGTTGAGTTTGTCCTAAGTTGATAATGCCTTGAGAGCTAACCAGTTCTCCGGGACGCGTGTGAATTTTGAGAACCTGCCCATCTTGGGGCGATCGCACCGTTGCCAAATCGAGTTCTGCCTGTGCCCGTACCACCCTTGCCTGGGCTGCTGCCACCTGCGATCTCGCCACATTTAGATCTACTGGACGCACCTCAGCGATTTGATCCAGCGTTGCCTGAGCTTCAGAAACCTGCTGCTGACGCGAGAGCCGAATTCGGCTTAAATTCACCTGGGCTTCGTTGAGTTGTTGGCGTACCGTATCTGCTGTTAACTGCTTACTATCTCGCAAGGATGCTGAAACGGCTCCTTCGCGATACAGCCCTTGATAGCGATTAGCTTCCAGTTCCGCATTTTGTAGTTCGGCTTGCAGACGGGAGATCGTTGCTGCCTGTGCCCGAATTTCTGTTTGCAGTTCAACTTGCTGACGATCCACCACCCGTTCCTGTGCTCGAATTTGTCCAGATTTCGCCCCTGCTTCCACCTGGTTTAATTGAGCCTGTGCAACTCTGACCTGTTCTTGTGCCTCCTGGAGTGCTGCCAATCGCCGTTCGTAGGTATCCAGAACCGCGATCACCTCTCCTTTGCGAATTCTTTGACCATGAGTAACCTGCAAGCGTTCCACCCGTGCCCCCTCGACCGAGGTGGGTGCAAAAACTTGGATCACTTCCCCTTCTGGCTCTAATCGCCCCAAAGCGGATACGGTCTTAACAGTAGGTGCAGCAGCTACAACAATCGACGATCGCTGGGCTGAACGATAACTTGTCATCCAGTACACCGCGCCACTACCGAATAGCAGACAACCAATCCCAAAAATCGCTATTAAAGGCGATCGGGCTTTCCATCTTTCAGAAATATTCACCATATAAAACTCCAATTTTTGTATTCAAAAAATTGAATACAAGAAACAAGGTATACTGAATGAATTAAATCCGTCAAGCAAGTTTTGAGATATGGCACTGAAGCATACGATTCTGGCGTTTCTCTCGCGTCAGCCCATGAGCGGCTATGACGTTGCCAAAGAATTTGCAGAAGGATTTGGAAGCTGCTTTTGGAAAGCCAGCCAGCAGCAGGTTTATGCGGAACTGACCAAGTTAGAGCAGCAAGGCAATGTCACCTACGAAGCCATTCCTCAGCCGGGACGGCTCGATAAAAAAATCTATTCCATCACCCAGCAGGGGCAGCAGGAACTCCTCGACTGGCTGACCCAACCCTGTGAACCGACTGCCATTCGGGAAGATTTGGGTGTGATGGGGTTAGCGGGTCATCTGGTTAGTTTCCAGGTGGTCATTCGTGAAATTGAGCGGCGGCGACAACTCCACCTGGAGATGGTAGAGCAGGTGAAAAAATTAGATGAACATTTTGCCAAGCATCTAGATTCGCTGGAACTGAAGGATCTCTACATGCATTTGATTATTCGTCGCGGTATTCGTTATCAGGAAGAGTGGGTTGCCTGGTGTGATGAAGCATTGGCAGCGATCGTGCAGGCAGTAAAACAATAAGCAAAACTATGCTAACAGCGAAATGTGATTGAGTGGGGCAAGCAATGAACAGAATTGTTGTAACAACATTAGGAACATTGGGAGATCTCTATCCCATGATTGGAGTTGTCCTCAAACTGCCCCCCTCGCAGATTTTTCCTCATGCCTGTGCGATCGTCCATCAAGGTGGAATTGGAACCACAGCGCAAGCATTATGGGCAGGTCGTCCGACGCTGGTAATGCCTTACAGCCACAATCAACCCGATAATGCAGCACGGCTTCAGCGACTGGGAACCTCTCGCACAATTTCCTGCGATCGCTACTCTGCATCACGAGTTGCAAAAGAATTGAGAGAGTTGCTGGAGAATCCCAACTACGCCGCAAATGCAAAGGCGATCGTGCAGGTTGTACATGATGCGATCGCTCGTGCCATTGCCTTTGCGATCGAGCAGCCCGCAGATGTGGATGTTAATGAAATCATTGTTCGACCGATTGGGCAGCCCAGTTAAGCGGCAACTGCATTAGCTATCAATTTCAGTACCGAATGTTAAGGGGAAGGGGAAAGAAATGCAGCCCAAGCCATTTTCCCTTCTCCCATCCCCGATAAACATTGGGACACGGGTGCTATCTTTCGAGGTGTAGAAACGCTGTTCGACGGCAATCTGGCTGAGGTCGATCGCCACCCTGGGTTGTGCCCACACCCACGCCGTGTTGCTAGCGACATCATATCGATAGACGGCATGGTTAGCTACATTCGCTTGGGAGCCGTTTCCCTGTTTGGGTTCAGGGTAACGGCTGTAGAAAAAGCCAGACCCTTTGTTTTGCGATTCGACCCAGGCGGCGACTTCCTCGTTGTTGCGGACATGGTTTTCCAACCAGCGATAGGGGTCTGCGATCGCCTGCTCGAAATGTTCCTCAATAACATTGACTCCCTTAGTGTCAGGATAATTGATTGTAGGCATCATGATTGTAGACTTCGAGCAGGCGGAGGCGAAATGGGTATTTTGATCACGAAAGCCTTTAATTCGACCATCTGACCGTCGCGAAAACGCCAGACATCGCAGTACGAGTAATGATCCGCCTTTCCGTCTGCGTCCTTCAATGTGATGTCGCCAACGGCCGTGACGAAATTACCCTCAGCGATTAAGTTGGCGACCGTAAACTTTGGCGGCTCTATGTATGTTTCTGCCATATATTGGCGAACAGCCTCTTTCCCGTTCAGGGTCTTGTCCCCTACGAACGTCCATTTCGTGTCGTCAGTGCAGAACGACAAGAATCCTTCATAGTTGCCTGCAGCGTTCGCCGCATTTGCCGCTTTTAAAGTGGCTTTATTGTTCTCTGACATCTGAATTTCTCCTTTGTTCAACTCAAAAAAGTGTTGTGAATTATCATGCTGTTACCTCTCACTGGTTTACTCCATATGCTTCTTCGATCGGTGTAGAGTAGTGTTGTCGCTGATGCAAAACTCACGAAACAATTGCAGTAACGCGGATTTCAATCCGCATCGTTGGCAGCCCAAGCGCCGCGACTCCTACCTGTGTCCAAATTGGGGCATGGTTGGGCATGTAATGGCGATATAGCCTGACCATCACCTCATTAACTTCTGGGGGTAACCCACCAACATGGTAAGAATTGACATGGACAACATGCTCCCAGCCTGCCCCGGCAGTTGCCAGGGTTCGCTCTATGTTCCGAAACGCTTGAGCGATCTCGTCCGCGAGCGATTCGGGAATTTGCAGATTGTCATCCCAACCACCTTGTCCAGATATCTCCACGCGATCGCCAATTTTTACCGCTTGCGAGTAATGCAAGTTATTCAGCATGTATTCCCCATAACCGGGGGTAACAAAAAACTCAGGCTTATTCATGGTGTTCCTTATGTAATACGTTTGACTCTATCTCGCGTTGCTGAAACGAGTTTGTTCTGGCATCATCTGATTTAGACCCTAATGTTCAGAATTCACTTGCCATGTCATCACAATGATTTCTGCAAACAGTAAGACAACTATTAGCCGCGAAAACGCTTGTAAAATGGCTGCCATTGCCCAGTTCTGACTCTGAATTTCCCAGAGCATCCAAACAATATTGAATCCAATCACCAACCAGGGTAGAATGACTGCGGAATTCCGCCTGCGATAGAAGCGGATTGTCGTCTCCCGCCAAAATGGGAAGGTGCTGAGGAGACAAACAATGTAAGAGGCTCCTGCACTGATGAACAGGCTGGTTTGAAGACCCGAAGGCAGATTTGGGTATCCAAGCGCGGTAGCTTCGCTTCACGCAGTGTTCGCTGTCAGGCAAACTCCGAGCGCGAGGTACAGGAAAGTAAACAATGTAAATCGTTTCATTATTTCTTCGGCGAATTTCAGCACAAAATCAAATACCCGAGGATGGGGCGGAATACTATCTCTGAGGCTTTCACCATCATTGAGGCAATTTTGTTCCAACTTTTATCAAATCGGCAGCCTTTTCTCCAATCATAATTGCCGATGCATTTGTGTTTCCAGTGATCATAGTTGGCATAATCGATGCATCAACAACTCGTAACCCTTCAATCCCCCGTACCTTGAGCTGAGGATCGACAACCGCCATTTGATCAATACCCATTTTACACGTCCCAACAGGATGCCATGCCGTACCGCACGTTTGCCGAATATAATCTTCGATTGCTTTGTCGCTATGCACGGAACTCCCTGGAGCAATTTCCTCACCCCGAAACTCATTAAACGCATCGGAGTACACAATTTGACGCAAAATTTTAAGTCCTTCAACCATCAGTTGCATGTCGGATTCTTTCTGAAAATAGTTGACCCGAATCAACGGTGGGTCGAAGGGGGAGGAGGAACGTAGGCTTACACTACCACGGCTTTCGGGACGGGTGATGTAAAAGGAAAGGGTGAATCCCGGACCTTCACGTGCATAGGCAGGATCGACATATAAAATCGGAACAATTGTAAATTGCAAATTAGGCGCAGCATCTAAATTATTGTTGACATGCAGAAATAACCCAGCCTCTCCCCCATTACTACTTGGCGCAAGGGGCACGTCCTGAGTAGCCTGGTAGGCAATAACAGCAAGTGGGTGATCTTGAAGATTCTGGCCGACACCTGGCAAATCAAAAACTACAGGAATGCCTACTGCCCGCAGATGTTCAGCGGGTCCAATTCCAGAAAGCATTAGCAGTTTAGGAGAATCGAAGGCACCAGCACTCAAAATCACTTCGGAGTTGACCCTAACTTGACACTCCGTTCCGTTTTGAAAATACACTACCCCTACCGCGCGCTTTCCCTCAAAGAGTAAACGAGTCACCAATGCTCCTGTTTGAATGGTCAAGTTGGGGCGATCTTTAATCGGATGCAAAAATGCCACTGCTGTACTTTGGCGCTTGCCATCTTTCACGGTCACCTGGTAAAGTCCTGCACCTTCCTGCTGTACGCCATTAAAGTCGGGATTTTGCTCATAGCCCTGTGCGATCGCGGCTTCCACAAAGCATTGCGACACTTTTGCAGGAGAGAGTGGATCTGTGATGTTCAGTGGTCCATCAACCCCGTGAAATAATGATGCTCCCCGCTGCTGGTTCTCCGATTTCTTGAAGTAAGGCAAGACATCCTGATAACTCCAACCAATATTACCTAATGCTTGCCAGCTATCGTAGTCACGTTCATTGCCTCGTATATAAATCATGCCATTAATCGAACTGCTGCCGCCCAAGACTTTACCGCGTGGAGAAAAAATTTTGCGGTTATTTAGGTAAGGTTCCCCTTCAGTTAAGTATGCCCAGTCCACCTCCGAGCCTAAGAGTGTAGTAGCCCACACTGAGGGAACTTGAAGTTCTGGCTTGGTATCAGGACTACCCGCTTCGAGCAGCAATACTTTAGTATTAGGGTCTTCTGTAAGACGGTTGGCAACAACGCAGCCTGCTGAACCAGCACCAATCACAATATAATCAAAAGCAGCACTGTGATGGTATGTAGTTGTCATGATTTCTCCTTTTCAGGTGATTGTTTGTTGAATGACAGCGACATTAGTGGGTTGGCGATCGCAAATATAGAATCCCTCTTTGTAGATGTGATCTGAAAATCAAGCTCGTCTGTTCTCTCTTGAAATGGATCAGTTCGCTGTGTATCCGCCATCGTTGGCGTAGCCTCTCCTACAGGAGAATCACTAAGGATTGTCCAGTGATGTAGCTTGCAATTACACAATCGGATCAAGTTCAGGATCTGTGAATTTCGGAGGAGAAAGGGTCACTGATTATTTCTGCTGAAGAAAGTCCAGCAACACGGGATTGACCTGATCCGCGTGAGTCCAGTTGATCGCGTGTGGTCCACCAGGAATGACAACCAGTTGACTGTTTTTAATCAGCTTCGGGAGTCTTGCTGCAGTGGACTCAAGCGGCAGAATGCGATCGGCATCTCCATGAATAATCAGAGTCGGCGCATCAATGCGGGGCAGATCATCGCGGAAATCAGTCAGCCAGGAGGGTACACAATCTAAAGTTCCTTTAGCAGAAGCCCCTGCTGCTACATTCCAACTGGCTTGAATCGCTTCATTGCTAATACGGTCACCAAGCAACACATCCACATTGAAGAACGCTTTGAAAAATTCAGAAAAGTAGGCTGGACGGTCTTCCACGATCGCTTTCATAATGCCATCGAAAACGCTTTGATCAACACCCTCTGGGTTGTCGTCTGTCTTTAACAGAAATGGTGGAACGGGAGCCATCAGCACGGCTTTCTGCACCCGCTCTGAGCCATATTTGCCAAGATAACGTGTGACTTCACCTGTTCCCATTGAGAAACCGACCAGCACGGTATTTTGCAAGTCAAGCTTGGTCATGAGTGCATTCAAATCGGCGGCGAAGGTATCGTAGTCATAACCAAACGAGGGTTGGCTGGAAGCACCGAATCCTCGGCGATCGTAGGTAATGACTCGATATCCTGCATTCAGTAAAACTAAGACCTGCTTCTCCCAGGAATGTCCGTTCAATGGAAATCCATGAATCAGCACAATCGGTTGACCTGTCCCCAGATCTTCGTAGTAGAGATCGATGGTTGCAGAGTTTTCTTGACCAACGGTAATGTAAGGCATGAGAGGTTTCTCCGTTGTAAATTGATGATGTGTTTTTGTCTGTGGCATCAGAGGCTATGTTAGGCAGCAAAATCACCGCGCACCCCGACTGACGCGACGAAACCAGGTCCCACTTGCTGCTCCTGCTAAAGCGATTGTGGAGTAAGCCGCTAAAATAGCGACTCCAACAGGAATTAACGGACCGCCGGGCAGAAAACAAAGCATATACGTCAGTTGACCAAGAACAATACCGGCATAGTGCGACCAAACATGTTTAGGTCGAGCAAGGCCAACGATAAGGCCAACAATAAGAAGTGCTGCGGCATAATAAAAACCTTTCGCATCCCACGGTTCGACCTGCCCGGATAAAAATGGTGATAAGGCCCAGATCATTGCGCCGCCTACAAACGAGAACAAAAAATTTATCGCTAACTTTCTTTTCATTAGACCTTATCGGTAATAAAGTGCTTGGCATCTCAATGGATAAATAGGCTGCAAGAAGATAGCGTTCCGGTGCGGCGCATGATTAGGTGTCGTAGGCTGCTATTACACCTCGAACTCCGGCTGGTTCGAAGCGATTTTGATGATCCAAGTTCCCTTCTGGCTGAACGTGCGAGCGGTCGCAAAAGTATCTTCCATGAATTGAAAGTACACGATCTTCCCGTTGTGCACCTTTGCGTGGATCGAGAACGGTGAGGTCGCCGCCTTGTTCAGCGAGACCGAGCGGTACGTGAACCTGCCAAACACAGCAACGTCCTCGCCTTCACCGAAGAGGGCGGTAACGGTGAAGTCCTCGATCGTCCACCATTTCTCAACCCGGGAGAACGTATCGATGAACGCTTGGGGACCTTTGGAGGTTCCCGTCCAGGGCAAGATTTGCTTCAGTTCAGGGTTGTCGAAATTCAGGGAAATGTATGTTGCATCCTCCGCAACGAGCCGATGGGCAGCCGCCTCGACCTTTTCGATTGCCGTATTCGCCAGAAACTCTTTGATCACTTCGGTCGGTTGGGTACTCATAGTAACGATTCCTTTCTTTAATTTTGTGGTGGTGAGGTAGAAGACATTTTGGACATCATCATCAACTCCTAAGTTCTCTTTGTCTTAGTTCATTTGAGTGTAGTCAGTTCCAACACTCAATTTCTTGCAGATTCCTATGGAGTTTCTGATGGAGTTAGCGAACCAATTTCAGTGTTGCTTTAGTGAGTCGCTTGAAGTGCTGTATCAAATATTTCGCACTGCCGATCGACTACTGCGCTACATACCCACCATCAACCATCAACGTTTCACCTGTTATGAACGATGCCAGGTCAGATGATAGAAACAGAACTGCATTTGCAACTTCAAGCGGTGTTCCAATCCGTCCAATCGGGTGAAGTCCTGTTATGAAAGCTTTGACCTCATCCTGCCCACCTGTAGCTGCTTCAAACATATCTGTTTCGATTGCTGCTGGTGCAACGACATTGATGCGAATCCCCGCTTTGGCATATTGGAGCGCGGCGGCTTTTGTTAAGCCTACTACTGCATGTTTACTCGCGGTGTAGAGGGGTTGGGTAAGAACTGCAACGACTCCAGCCCCAGATGATGTATTGACGATGCACATAGTGCCGCCAGAGGCGAACGCACCACTTCCCTGTTTCAACATCTGAGCAATTTCATATTTCATCGACAACCAAACGCCTTTGACATTGACGTTCATAATGCGATCGTATTCAGCTTCTGTTTGCTCAATCAATGAGGGATTTTCGCCGCCCATTCCTGCATTATTAAAGGCAATATCTAACCGACCAAAAACGTCAACCGCTTTATCAACCATTGCTTCAACATCGGCTTCTTTCGTGACATCGGCTTGCACAAAAATCGCCTCTCCGCCAGCTTCTTGAATCAATCGAACTGTTTCTTCACCTGCATCCATTCGACGACCAGCCACCACTACCTTTGCCTGTTGTTGGGCATAAGCGATCGCGGTAGCACGACCAATTCCCGATGTCCCTCCCGTCACTAAAGCAACCTTGTCTTTCAGCATCATGATAGTTACCTCTTGTTGTGAGTGGTTATGTTACTTGCGTCAAAAACTCAATGGGCAGCAATACATGTAGGAGCCAGCAATAAGAAGCGCCTCCTCCAACCAGGATGGGTACGATCCTGGCTGCGTGCCCCATAAATCCAGCCCCGCCAGTTCCATGCCGATCAATACTGACCTACGGTGATCGGCAACTCATGTTCAATGGTTCGCAATCGTTGCGAAAAATCATTTAGGATACGTTGACGAACTGCATCTGTTTGGCGAACGGGGGCATAAACAATCTGCGGAGCAAGAACGTCAAAACCAGTGAATTGCAGCATCCCTCGCTGAATTGGGCGCAAAATAGCATGGATATCACCGTTAAAACCGCCTGCAAGATAGTCTTCTTCTCTGCTACCTGTGGTCAACGAGAGCATTGCTTGCTTACCTCGAAATCTGCCCGTTTCATACATATATCCATTACCGTAAACACGCTCCATAACAAAGACGCGATCGACCCATCCCTTCAAAATTGCAGGGACACTGAACCACCACAAAGGGAACTGCCAGATCATCAGATCGCACCATTCCAGTTTTTGGATCTCAGCTTCAATTTCTGGAATGAATCCTCCAACTTCAATTGCATACATTTCTTCAAGTTGCTGCTTAAAGTAGTCAGGATCTTTGACAGACGTAAAGTTGCGGCGATCGGATGCAGGATCAAATCTCATGGTGTGGAGATCTGAATATTGAACATCATGTCCAGAGTCTTTGAACGTGTCAATTGCTGTCTGAAACATTGCTCCGCTAAAACTTTTCGGCTCTGGATGTGCAAGAACAATCAAAACTTTCATGTGAGTTACTTCGTTTTCTAAGTTTCTAAACTTTTGCTAGGGCTGAATAATCCAGATAGCCTTTTTCACCACGGGTATAGAACGTAACTGAGTCAGGCGAGTTGCGATCCTGGTTGCAAAATGGCGGGTTTAGGCATTGATATTTGCTGGTTCCTACACTGAGTCGCGATCGATTAGTGTGTTTGAAGGTAAGTTGGGATCGATCGCCTTACGCGCACTATCAACGCCCACGACGGGAAGTGTACCCGGATCGAGCAAGCCGACTTGAACCAATACACTTGCCTGATCCCAGTAAATGTGTTCGTGGGCTATTTTGCCGTCACGAAACCGAATAATCGCAACTACTGGCAATTCAACCCATTTTCCGGTGGGAGCAACGCCGGGTAATATCCATTCCATCCAAACAGTATGAGTAAACTTAGCCACCATTTCATCCACGAGTTGATCTGTCCCGATCGTGCGCGAGATTAAGGCCAACTCTGTGTCCGGCGGCATCTGTGGAATGAGGTATTTGGAATAAAACTCGCGCAGTGCTGGTTTCCCGACTCCCCCAGTCATTACCGGGATGTGGTTAACGTAAGCATCTTCAACCATCGTAGCGAGGGCATCTTCAGTACTGTGAGTGCCAAACTCGTACTGTAAATGCTCTTCCCAAAGTGCTTGCAAAGACTCCTGGCCTGGTGTCAAATTGGTAGTTGCTTGTAAATTTACTTGTCCGTCTACAGTTTGCTCTTTGACCATGATTAAATACTCCTGGTTCTACCTATCTAAAGTGTCTTGAGTTCCAATACTTGACTGCTTTCAAATTCTTAAAATGATTTGTCAGATTCTTGTGGTGTTAGTGAACTTGTTTCAATGGACGTATAATCATTCAGCGCCTGTTTCGCGAATCTGTTTGGCGTTTTTTTCACCTTCAGCGTCGCGTCTACCGGAGAACACGACTTTTGCTCCAGCAGCAAAGGCGATAACACAGACAAGTCAGATATGAATTGAGAGCAAAGATCGGGAAACTTAATGACTTGCAGCAATCATGGCAGTTATCAACTCCGTCGTGTTCCAGCGCCCGATATACCGACTTCCATTGATAAACAGGGCTGGGGCAGTCGTTACTCCACTCTCTATTCCGCCTTCAATATCTTGATTGATGCGATCGACATGCACTTGTTTAGACAACTCTTTGAGAAATTGAGGAATGTCAAGCCCTAAATCATTGGCGTACTCGACAAGATAACCGTTCTCCAACCTTTGTTGATGGTCAAATAAAGTATCACTCATTAACCAAAACTTTCCTTGGGCGGCGGCGGCAACGGCTGCTTGGGCTGCCCGTTGAGCATGGGGATGAATCTGTGTTTGTGGAAAATGGCGGAAGATGAAGCATAAATAATCTTCTCCAAAAGCAGCACTAAGCTCTCGTTTGATCGCTTTAATCAGCTTGTAAACGTCCGCACTTCTAGAGCATTGATAGTCTCCGTACATTACTAGCACGACTCTTGCACTTAGCACACCTTGCATCCAATCTTGAGTTGAAGGTGGCACAAGTAAAGACCTGTGGCTACGATCGTCGCTCATCTTTCTACATTCGTATCAGACAGGAAACCTTGCAATTAACTTACTCGATCACTTGACTGCATCTCTATTTTCATGAGTTAAATATAGGAGATTATCTTGAAGCCGTCGCCTATAGCAAGTTGAAATTTTTACAGTACAAATTGATAGAGTAACCATGCCATCGCGCAGTAGAAGGCTGGTTATAACTTAAGTTAGAATCGAGTACACTGATTTGTTTGAGAGTATACTTGAACACGTTGCAAATGCTTACGATTCAATAAATACAATACATAAAAGTAGTTCGTCCAGATTAAATTTAATCTGGACGAACTACTCAATTTATTGTTGAACGTTAGTCGCTAGCAGTGTGACTAAATCAGCATGAGCCAACACCACATCGGGGTTGCGTTGAAACGCCGCATCATACTTCACAGCAAAGTCATTTCCAGCTTCATCAGGTGTGAGTAGCATCCGAACATCAGCAATGAGAGTAGCAATTACCTCAGAGGTGATCGGCTCATCCGAGTGGATTAACTCATCAATTTGCACAATCAATTTTGAGAGGCGATGCAACCAGGCAAATTGATCGTGATTGATCACCAGTTGCAGCAATTCACCGTTAGAGACCTGTCCGCGCACCTGTTCGTAACGATTACGCTCCACATCCAACAACAGTTTATGTAAATGCAATAACTTGATGCGGATATCGGTCAGTAGTTGATGTTGGGTAATGCGGTGTTGAAGCGTGTTAAGCATAAATATGTCCCATCCTTCCATTTCGGTAATCGTCGATCGCTTGCAGGATTTCGGCTTCAGTGTTCATCACAAAGGGACCATAGCGCACCACAGGTTCATTCAGCGGCACTCCGGCAATCAGCAGTAGATCAAGGGGTTGGGTGGCATCCGCAGGATTGGCGAACTGACAAGTCAGCGCGTGCGCTATCGCCACTTCCTCCCCATCCGGTGCAAAAATTACCATTTGCCCATCCTCACCCCGTTCCTGCCCAGTGCCAAACAAACCAGCCCCATCGAGGACATAGGCAAAGGCGTTGTACTCTTTCGGTACCGGTTGAACAATGCTTGCTCCCGGTTGGAGCGTGAAGTGGAGGTACATAATCGGGGTGCGGGTTTCAATCACCGCTTTTGCCCCCAACGCTTCTCCCGCAATCACACGCACTGTCACAGACCCATCTTTGGTCTGAGCCACTGGAATCTGCGCTGATGGAATTTCCTGATAATGAGGAGCAATCATTTTGTCCTGCTGCGGCAAGTTGACCCAGAGTTGAATGCCGTGCAGTCGCCCACCCGTGCGGGTAAACTCAGCTTCTGGCATTTCGGAATGCACTACGCCTGCCCCAGCAGTCATCCACTGCACATCACCGGGATTGAGCAGCCCGGCATGTCCGACCGAGTCCTTATGTTCCAGCCGTCCATCCAGAACGTAGCTGACGGTTTCAAAGCCACGATGGGGATGATCCGGTGCGCCCTTTGCCTGACCGGGCTTCAGATTCACAGGACCCAATTCATCGAGGAGGAGAAAGGGGTCAAACTCAGAGAAACTACTCTTGGGAAAGGGACGACGCACCAGGAAGCCTGCTCCTTCAAGCGTTTCTACACTATTGATGATTCCAGCAACGGTTCGGAGTGTTTGAGTTGTCATACAGTTGCCTCCAATCAGGTAGTTATAAGATTTATCCTATATGCGATTAATCATATAGTAACATAGAAGGATATAAATTCTATGGGTAGGGCTTGTCCTCCCTGTTCGTTCGGTAAACCGCCTATGTCTCTTGCCCATGTGATTCTGGGTCTGCTCCGGCAACAGGAGCGAACCGGCTACGACCTCAAAACCGAGTGCTTTGACGATTGCATTTCCCATCTGTGGCCAGCAGATCAGGCGCAGATTTATCGGACTTTAGACAAACTGGAGTCCCAGGGGTGGATTAACTGTACTGTTGAGATTCAGCACGATCGCCCCAATCGCAAGGTTTACCGAATTACCAAAGCAGGTGAAACAGAGTTAACCCAATGGCTCCAGACGCATCATCCGTTGCCCGTGTTGCGAGAGCCGTTGCTGGTGCAACTCTATTTTGCGGCTCAGTTGCCTGACGAGGCGATCGTGGATTTGCTAGAGCAGGAACTGGAAGCACGGCAAGAAAAGCTAGCCCAGTGTGAGGCGATCGAGGCTCTATCTTTGAGTAATCCGACTGCATTGCGTGAACAAAAACTGCATCGACTGGTTTTGGACTTAGTGAAGCAACGGGAACAGACTTATTTAGATTGGTTAGAAGAGGCAATACGTGCTACTCACATGCTGCGCGATCGCAACAATCCGTAGCCAATCAACGTAAATTCCTGCTTCTAAGTTAGACTCCGAATTCGATCGAAAGTACACCCTACAAATTCACAATGCCGCGTTTAACCGCAACAATCACAGCCTGGGTACGATCGCTCACATCTAACTTATTCAAAATCCGGTTGACATGGGATTTAACAGTGCCTTCACCAATATTCAAAGTAGTCGCAATATCGGCATTACTCATCCCTTGAGCCAGTGAGCGGAGTACCGCCAGTTCTCGTTCACTCAGTTCTGGATTGCTGAGCCGCTGTACTAACTTTGCTCCCACATCGGGCGGAATGTACTTCTGCCCCCGATGAACGGTACGAATGGCGTTTAGAAGCTCGTCAGGTTCAGTTTCTTTCAATAGATATCCTTTTGCGCCTGCCTGCAATCCCCGGTAGATATCCTCGTCGCTATCATAGGTAGTCAGTACAATAATCCGAGCCGATTTAGCAGCGGCACAAATTGCACCGATGGCAGCAACTCCCTCTACTTCCGGCATCCGCAGATCCATCAGCGTGACATCTGGTTGGTGTTTCTCAAATAGCGCGATCGCCTGTTCCCCATTTTCGGCTTGGGCAATCACGCTCATCTCTGGATCACGGTTAATAATCGTGGCTAATCCTTGCCGAAAAATGGCATGATCGTCCGCAATCAGAACTCGAATGGTTGTGGCTTGGCTCATCGTGATGCTACTTCCGATTGACGGTGACAATAATTTCTGTTCCCTGCCCAGGTTGACTCCTAATCGTCAGTTGTGCGCCGATGCGCTCTGCCCGTTCGCTCATACCGAGTAAGCCAAAACCCTCAGAGGCTGGAATATTCCCGACTCCAAAACCCTGCCCATTGTCTCTCACGCGCAAGTAAACCTGGTCGCGATCGTAGATTAGCTCCACTCGAATTTCGTCAGCATTGGCATGTTTAATTGCATTGGTCAATGCTTCCTGCCCCATCCGGAGTAGGTTATTCTCGACTTCAGTGGGGAGAGCATACACTGCACCCTCAATCTCATAATACAAAGTGGTATCCATTGCGGCAGTTCTAAGCTGAGCGACGAGATGATGGAGAGCGCTCTGTAAACTGCCTTCCTCCAAAAGTTTAGGACGGAGTGCGACGACCGATCGCCGCGCTTCAACCAGTCCAGTGCGTGCCAATTCTTTAATCAGGTTTAGGTGTGCCTGAGCTGCTTCTATATCATCCGTGAGCACCTGGTTTGCCGCTCCTACCTGAGCCAGAATGCCTGTAAACGCCTGAGCGAGTGTGTCGTGAATTTCGCGTGCCATGCGGTTACGTTCTTCTAAAATCGAGGCTGCTTCAGCCCGTTTGCGATCGTCGATATCCGTATAAACTCCCAACGCTCGGATGGGTTCACCAGATTCATTCCAGGTAACAATTTTGCCGACAGAAAGAATCCATTTCCACTGACCATCCCGGGTACGCAGGCGATACTCTGCTTGATAGTTTGGGACTTCTCCAGTCATAAAACCACTGTAAACCGCAAGCATTGATTCTCTGTCATCAGGATGTAAACTCTCAACCCACCTAGATTTGGTCTCGCGAAATGTTGCTGGATCGTAGCCCAGCATTAAAGCGTATTCTGGGTTAACCACGATTTCTTCAGTTTTGAGATTCATATCGTAGAGTCCCTGATTTGAAGCGGTTAATGCTAAGCGTAGTCGTTCTTCACTCGTTTGTAGAGCCACTTCTGCTTGTTTGCGTTCGTCTTCGACGCGCTTCGCTTCGCTAATATCTACAACCACCCCTTCGATGTATCCATCAGCTGCATTCAGATAAGAAGAGAAAAGTACCCAAAACAATGTCCCATCCCGTTTCCGCATCTGGGCTTCAAAGTTTCGCACTTCCCCATCCCGCTTCAGCAACTCAAGGAATTGTTGGCGATCGCTGGGATTAACATAGTAGCCTGCGGTGTGTTCAATCCCAATGATCTCCTCTGGTGAGTCAAAGCCATACAGACTGGCAAAGCGTTGATTAGCATCGAGAAGTAATCCATCCGAGAGGCGGGTTCGGTAGATGCCGACCTGCGAATTTTCAAAGATAGCTCGGAACTTGGCTTCACTTTGTCGTAACGCAGCAGTTCGTTCTGCAACCTGTTGCTCTAAAGTGCAGCTGTAGTCAGCCAGGAGTTTCTCGGCTTGTTTGCGCTCCGTAATGTCCTGAAAGGTAGCGATCGCATAAGTGATATTGCCCTGCTGATCAAAAACGGGTGTTCCCCGTGCCTCAATTAGAATTGAGACATGATCTCGACGAATTTCTATATCTTCAGTCCTGATGCGTTCGCCCCTTAATGCCCGCACAATAGGCAAGTTATCCGCTGGATAGATTTGATCCGTTCCCGCTACATAAAGCTGATAAGCCTCTGAGATCTGCTCCGGTGCTATGGAAGTATCAGTTTCTTTGCCCGTGAGTTGATTGCCGCATTGGTTGATATAGTAAGGGCAACCCGTCGCATCTACGATCGCAATTCCCACCGGAATCGCTTCAAGGAACTGGGTGATCTTGCTTTCCTTAGCCTGTAGTTCTGAGTAAAGGTTGGCATTTTCGATGGCGATCGCTGCTTGAGTCGATAATAGCTGCAAGACCTGCGATCGCTCTGGTGTAAATACTCCAGCTGCTAACCGATTTTCTAAATACAGTACACCGACCAGCTTGGCTTGATTCAGCAGCGGCAAACAGAAAATAGATTGAGGCTGGTTCTGTTGAATGTATAGCTCATTAATAAAAGCACCTTCACGAGTCGCATCATTTAAGGTGACAGGCTTCAGAGTCCGAATCACGTATTGAATGATTGATTCTGGCAATTGATTGGCAATTGGAATAGACTGTAATATCTGAGTCGCACAAGCATTCTCATCGGCATTGAGTTCACAAATCGCTTCAATCAACCATTCTCCTGAGTTTGCTAAAATCAAATATCCGGTTTGTGCGCCAGCATTCTCAATTAAAGTTTGCATCAGTGATCGCAGCAATTGTTTCAGTTCAACTTCACGAGAAATTGCCTGTAAAGCTTTCATCACTGCTGCTAAATCGAAAGTAGTATGGAAGGGATTAGTGATAGTTGCAGCAGTAATAGGAATTGATGCGGAAGCGGCTCTAGACGACTGGGAAAAGAACTGTGAATAGCGAGTTTCTAAGTCTTTAACCTTAGCGGTTGCGCCCCAGCGATCGTAGCAATAGTGCGCCTCTTTCATGTAGGTCTGAGCAATCTTTTCCCGACTTCGCGCCAGATAATGTTTAGCCGCTAATTCATAAGCTAATGCTTCTTCCTGGATATACTCATTTTCGGCAGCACCTGCGATCGCTCGTTCATAAAACTCCTCAGCCTCAAGAAATTGCCCTGAGACTCGCGCTTTCTCTGCTTCGACCAAATAAAATTTATGGAGATAATTCATTGGGGCGTGTTCTGCCCATTTCTGCATCTTTTCTTGGTTGGTGTTAACACAATTTAGCCAAACTACTTTTTCAGAGTTTGAAGCATCGAGCAATAGGCTCAAAAGCGCCAGAGAATAGTAGAAACAGAATACAGGTAAAAACTTTATTGCTGACGCTTCTTCAAAATATTTTCTTGCCAAAATGGCAGTCTGTACAGCTTGATAATATTCTTCAAATAGATAATACAGTATAACTTTGTGCAGATATAACATTTGAATTGCAATTCCATCTTTAACTGTAAGGGCGTGTGGTAATGCCTGCTCTTCATTACACACCCGACCAACTAAGCGACTGGAATTCTCAGACCTATCTAACAAATTAAGGATGGTCTGCCACACTATTGCAATCCAAGCCGAGGGGCTTTCCCGTCTGATTTGTTCGCTCGCTTTGCTGTAGGTTGCCGTTTTTTGTTCTAATTGGGTGAGTTCCTCACCAACAAAAAACGAGCGACAACATGCATTATATAAAGCATAGCCAGCAAATTCAAAGTCTCCGGTTTCCACTCCGTTTTGATAAGTATCAACCAGAAATGGTATTACTTTCCTAAGATGCACCTTCCACTGCATGACATTTTCACTAAATATCTGTAATGCTTTAGCCTTACCTTTTTTGGTATCCGATCGCTCTACCAAGCTTAGAGCCAATTGACCAAATTTATAGCCGAGTTCAATGTCTTGAACAACTCCACATAAAACAAATCCGTAGGCAGCATAACTCTGTGGTGACCAAGTAGCATTGCCGTAGTTGATTGATAAATTCACCATTTTGCAAGCAATCAGCATCATCAGTTCTGATGACACCGTATATGCAGCACCCAGGATATTCGCCAGGATATACATTGCTGCCAGCGGTTCTGATGCAGTCATCTTTGGTAAATTAATCAAGTTTTCGATTTCTCGTTCAGCGAGTAATGCAGTCGTTGACTTCAATTCCCTTTGAACATCGGCCTGACTTGGATTTTCTATTAAATCTAGTCCCAAAAGCTTTAACGCTTCCGATCCAGTTTTTAGTGCTTCTTTCAGGTTGCCCTGTGACAAGTATCTTTGAATTCTGCTATCGTAAACCTGCACTTTGTCAACCACTGTCTTAGCGCGATCAAGTACCACTTCCACGAATTGTTCCATCTCATCAAAGCGACCCTGGAGATACGCTGCTTCTGCTGCTTGTGAGTACAGTGCTAAGGTGAGGTCATACTCACTCTGCCAACTCTCTGAATTGAGGAGTTTAAGTCCTGTAGTGAAATACTTAAAAGCTGCTTCATAAGCCGTTGCTGCCTTTGCTTTCTGACCTGCCGTTAAATTCAATCTGGCAATTTCAGTTCGTTTTGATCGAGCAGTGACTAGCTCAAGTCCTTGATTGAGATGATCGATGATTTCAAACAATCGATCAGATCGTTGCTCTGGTGAAGTTTTTTTGAGTAAAGTGCGACCGATTTGGAGATGAACCACTTGTTTCTGCGATTCATCAATTAAGGCATAAGCCGCTTGCTGCACGCGATCGTGCGAAAACTTATACTCTTGAACTAACAAGTCTTCGTCCAAGTCAGACAGAGGTTGAATTAATCCGGCTTGGATCGCTGATAATAAATCCTGAGAAATTACTTTCGGTGATTTTTCGCAAACGATTCCTTCGGAGTTGCGCTCTACGCTAAACGCCAGCGTTTCTAAATCAAACTCAGACCCAACACAAGCAGCAATGGAGAGAACTTGCTGTGTTGCTTCCGGCAATTTCTGCAACTGACGCAGGAGCAAATCCACCACATTATCCGTGATATCTTGAGCTTCAATCTCAGTTAAGTTCCACTGCCAACTCAACTGTTGGGCATCAAAGGTCAACAGGTTTTCGCCATGCAGCAGCTTCAAAAATTCACCAACAAAGAAAGGGTTGCCCTCGGTTTTACGCAACACGACTTGGGCTAAAGAACGAACGGTATTAGGATTGCGATGTAATGTCTCAGCTATTAATTGACTCAACGGTTCCAGTGTTAAAGGGGGCAGGATGATTTCCTGAAATACTGCTCCCTGGTTTCGCAGGCTCTCTAGCGTTAAGACCAACGGATGCGCTGGAGTCAGTTCGTTATCTCGGTAAGCTCCGATCAAAAACAGATACTGAATTTGCTTATCAAGTAAGATGAGTTCGATTAACTTCAACGTCGCAGAATCAATCCACTGTAGATCGTCTAAAAAGATGACCAGGGGATGCTCTTTTGCACAAAATGCCCGCACAAACCTTTGAAACGTGAGATTGAAGCGATTCTGTGCTTCTGTTGCTCCAACTTCGGGTACAGGTGGCTGCTTGCCAATAATGAACTCAACTTCGGGAATGACATCTACGATAATTTGTCCGTTGCTTCCCAAAGCAGTGAGTAGACGCGATCGCCATACTTCCACCTGTTCGTTGGGTTCACCCAAGAGTTGCTGCACCAGTTTTTGCAGGGCATCGATGATTGCGCTGTAGGGAATATTGCGCCGGAATTGGTCAAATTTACCCCAGATAAAATAGCCGTGTTTTACGGTGATCGGTTTAAAGAGTTCCTGTACCAATGCTGTTTTGCCGATGCCAGCATAACCAGAGACCAGCATCATTTCACGGACTGCCTTACTCCCTGCCACTCTGTCAAACGCTACCCATAATGCTGCAATCTCCGCTTCTCGCCCATACAGTTTTTGGGGAATGCGGAACTGCTCGGAAATATCTTGCAACCCCAACGATATAGCGTTAATCTGACCCATCTCTGCCAGTTGTTGGGCACAGCGCTCTAGATCTGCTTTGATGCCCCAGGCACTTTGATAACGATCCTCTGCATTTTTTGCCATCAGTTTCAAAATCAGGTTTGAAACAGGTTGGGGAATCGCCGCGTTCAATTCGCATGGAGGAGTCGGCGGTCTGGCAATGTGGCAGTGGACTAGTTCCAGGAGATCACTGGTGGGAAACGGTAATTGTCCCGTCAACAGTTCGTAGAAGGTTGCACCCAGTGAATAAAAGTCGGTGCGATAGTCGAGTATCCGGTTCATTCGTCCGGTTTGCTCTGGCGATAGGTATGCGGGGGTTCCTTCTAGAAGATAGAGACTTTTGAATGTGAGATTTGTGCGGCTGAAGCGAGTGGCGTTGCCAAAATCAATGATTTTGACAACGCCAGTCCTCGGATTAAAGACAATGTTGCCAGGATTAATATCTTTATGGATGACATGAGCCGCATGGATTTTGCCTAGAGTATCAGTAATGGCGATCGCCATGTTCAAAAAAACCGACAGCGACATGGGAGAGAAGTCTAATTGTTGCCGCATCCAGCATTCTAAAGACTCGCCACCAAAGTCTTCCAAAAGAATAACCAGCTTGCGCTGGTAGTCTTGCTGGCTGTATGCCTTGACTACGCCTTCAATATTGAGAAAATGAGTAATTTCATACTCCTGCCGATAGCGAGTTAATTCCTGAGGAGAGGGATAATCCTGCTTGAGAACTTTAGCAATCACTGCACAGTTATCTTGCTCTCTGATACCCCGATACACCAAAGAAGCTAAGCTCTCATAGATTTTGCTGTGGATAGTAATTCCAGGCAGGGTAATCATTGAATTCTCCCCGATGAAGGACTGTCATCCGTTTCCCAAAGTATATCGCTTGCCAAAGGTGTGGGACATCGCTACGGGATTTTGCATTCAGACATTGATGGTCGATCGGTTGTATGAATGTACTTTCGATCAAATTCGGATTCTAACTTAAGTTAGAGCTAGCCTTCTACTCCGCGATGGCATGGTTACTCTATCAATTTGCACTGTAAAAAATTTAACTTGTTGTAGGCGACAGCTTGAAGGCGACCCCCTATATTGAATTTGTGCAAACAGTCATGCAAATGGATCGAGCAAGTAAATTGCACGGTTCCATGTTGAAGGCATGAATATTCAATGTGCAACTGGATTAACGCACGCCTCAGCATCGACATTGAAAGCATTAGGAGCAGTTTCACAGTGAAGCGAATACCCTTTGGGCACGCGACGCGAAAATCTTAACTCTATGCTTAACTTGCAGATCTTAAGTGGTGAAATGGTGAGCCGTCTTGCATACTGTGTTCAGAGCACAACAACTTAAGCCTGAAACCATTCAAACTCTGACGGGTCTGGAAACCTGGTTTACGCTTCCCAACAAACCCATGAAGGCTTCACCTCCGCGCTACAAAATGGCGATCGTGACATGGCTGGGAGTATTTTTTACGATATCTATTCTCAATCGTTTGCTAGTACCGCTCCTGGTTGGGCTTCCGGTATTGCTCAGAACCTTATTAGTTACAGGTCTAACGGTTGTCCTGCTAACCTATGTAATTATGCCGCGCCTGACCCAACTCTTTCGCAAATGGCTGTATCCCACTTGATCAAGTCCATATCTTGCACATTCACAGGAATCTTCCATGTCTTGTCAACACCTGAACGAACTGACGCTGGAGACTATGATTTCAAAAGCCAATTACCCGGTATTCCGCTGTGAGGAATGCCTGCGAGTTGGCGACCGCTGGGTACATTTAAGAATTTGTCAGACCTGCGGCAAAATGCTGTGCTGCGACTCGTCTAAAAATCAACACGCTCGCCGCCATTACGAAGAGAGCGGACACGCGGTAATCAGTTCAGCCGAATTGGGAGAACAATGGCTGTGGTGCTTTACCGATGAGCAACAGAAGAACTATTGATCACGCGCCCCTTTTCTACTCGCAAGGAAACCACGATGTCAAATCAGCCTGCCCTAACGGATATTTGGCCCAGCCTACCCCTGGATGCATGGCAAGAGACCTATACCACCCTGCATATGTGGACGCAAATCATCGGCAAAATCCGATTTGCCCAAACTCCGTGGATTAATCATTCCTGGCATATTCCCCTCTATTTAACCGTTCGTGGACTGACTACTTCCACGATTCCCTATGGCGGCCGCATCTTTCAAATCGACTTTGATTTCATTGATCATGAGCTGCTGATTCAAACCAGCGAAGGGGCAAGACGGGCGATCGCCCTCTACCCTCGCTCTGTTGCTGATTTTTATCAGGCTGTGATGGAAACTCTGAGAGAATTAGATCTTCACATCACCATTAACACCAAACCGAATGAAGTCCCTGATCCAATTCGATTTGAGCAGGATGAAACCCATGCCGCCTATGATGCGGATTATGCCAATCGATGCTGGCGAGTGCTGCTACAGTCCGATCGGGTCTTTCGAGAATTTCGCTCCCATTTTTCCGGCAAGGTCAGTCCGGTTCATTTTTTCTGGGGGAGTTTTGATTTAGCAGTGACCCGCTTTTCGGGGCGATCGGCTCCTGTGCATCCGGGAGGAGTGCCAAATTTACCGGATGCAGTGGCGCAGGAAGCCTATTCCCAGGAAGTCAGTAGTGCCGGATTTTGGCCGGGAGCCGGATTATCATACCCAGCGTTTTATTCCTATGCGTACCCAGAACCCGATGGGTTTAAGCAGGCTGAGGTTCGTCCCGATGCTGCATTTTACAGTAAAGAGTTGGGTGAATTTATTTTGCCCTATGACGCTGTCCGTGAGGCAGAATCACCGGATCAGATGTTGTTAGAGTTCTTGCAAAGCACCTACGAAGCTGCCGCCAGGTTAGGCAACTGGAATCAAAAGGAACTTCAGCAGGTGGCGTTTAAGTAGCAACTGCATTCCCCAACGTCCAATTACGAAAGCTGCATTGAACGAAGCCTCTGCTCTACCTGCATAGAAGTCTGGCCCGTTCTGGTTTATTTATGGCGATCGCGATCTCAATATCCCAGCTACCGCCCTATCATTTATGGCAGAGCGAGTTCACTCTAATGAGACAGTCGTTGTCAAGGGCGCGTCCCATGTTGTGATGGTTTCCCATCCAGATGCCGTCGCCGCAGTCATTGAAGCAGTCATTGAACATGCTGTGATGTCTCCTCAAGACCGCTCCGCGAACGCTCAGTAAAACCCGTGAACCCATCGTATCCGCGATCGTCCTATTCCCTAATTTCAGGGATCAGCCTGGCAATTAAAGAGACCACCTAATTTTCCCTACCAGGCATGGGAAATTAGGCATTCTCTTCAATTACCAAGAATCGAGATTGCACCGATCGCCAGCATGAAGATGGTTCTCAAGCTTTTAACGACTGTGACCAATGAAGGAAAAAACTTTGTAGAGGAAATTTCCAAATTTCCGGTGCAAGACAACAAAGTGATTCAGTATTTTAAGGTGTTACAGGATGAATGCGATCGAGAGCTTGCTTTGGTAGAAGATTTACTGAGTCTCCAGCATATTGAGGTTGGAATCTACACGGCTCAGGCAATCCCAATCAACTTACAAGATCTGCTGCCTCACTTAATTGAGCCATTTGAGATCCGGACTCAGAATCAACAGCAGACTCTTCAGGTGGATATTGCTCCCAATTTACCAACGTTCAATCTTGACTCACGCAGTTTCAACCGGGTTGTGACAGAACTTCTGAGTAACGCCTGTAAATATACTCCTGCCGGTGGAACGATCTCTATTTCAGCCAACATCGCCGAAGCAACGACAGACAGTGGCTCTGTCCGTTGCTTACAGATCGTTATAGCGAATACGGGCGTTGAAATTGCCCCTGAGGAATTGTCTCGTATCTTTGATAAGTTCTACCGCATTCCCAACAACGATCCTTGGAAATATGGAGGAACAGGCTTGGGATTGGCACTGGTTAAAAAGCTGGTTGAACAAATGGGTGCTTCAATCCTTGTTAAAAGCACAAATAATCAAACCTGCTTTATTGTTCAACTTATTGTGACAGCCTCAGAGTAAGGGCATTGGAGCAAGTCCAGGCATAGTTTTAGCCTCATTGGTCTATCCTATCTAAATGGTAGCTCCACTCCAGCCAAAGTCTACTAGTCATTCACTTTAGTAAATGGTATCTATAGATTGATGCGTATTCTAGATTCATCTACGACTCTGCGGCTGCGAGTAAAGGACTGAGGGTATGACAGCTCAACGGACTGTTCTGGTCATTGCTGAATCAGAAGAAGGTGGTTCTACCTATGAGCAGCAATTGCAGCAGGACAGGAATATTGCCTACAACATCCTGTTAGAGTGTCATGGTATTTCTCTCCCAATATTATCTCAATCCATCCTGAATCTGGATAGCATTCTTTTAGAACTGAGTTCTCCCTATTCCCGTAGTCTTCGGCTTCTACGTCAGTTAAAAGAACAGACCAATGTACCCATTATTGTCATTGATGGTGGCGATACCGAAGTTGCAGTACAGGCATTTAAACATGGAGCGGATGATTACCTGGTTAAAGACCGGATGACATCGGAGGATTTGTGTTTGGCCATCCGTACTGCCATCGAAAACGCAGAATTGAAGCGGGAGTTACAGCGTAGCCAGGAAACCTTTTGCACCTCCGTTGAAAATATGCTGGATTGTTTTGGCATTTTTTCAGCGATGCGGGATGATATGGGACGAATTATGGACTTTCGCATCGATTACCTGAATGCGGCAGCCTGCAAAAATAATCAGATGCCCAAAGCGGTGCAGATTGGGCGGGGGCTGTGCGAACTTCTACCCGCTCATCGGGAGTCGGGATTATTCGATGCATATTGTCAGGTGGTGAACACGGGAGAGCCACTAATCAAAGACTCATTGATTTATGACGATACATTTGGCGATCGCCGCTTGATTCGGGCATTTGATATCCGGGCCAGCAAACTGAATGATGGTTTTGTGGCTTCCTGGCGGGATGTGACCGAGCGAAGACACCTGGAACTGGAACAGCAGCAAACCGCCGTTGCCCTGCAACAAAGCCAGGAGCGGTTAGAGCTGGCCATGAGGGCAGCCAGCATGGGCAGTTGGGACTGGAACATTCAAACGGGCGAGGTTCACTGGTCTACTAACCTGGAGCACCTGTTTGGTATGGCTCCCGGTAGTTTTGATGGGCGTTACGAAACCGTTCGGGCGATGATGCATCCAGAGGATTTGCCCAGGGTAGAAGAGGCCCTTCAAAGGGCGCTTTACAACGGGGAAGAATATAATATTGAATTTCGCTTTATCAAACCCGATGGCAATGTGCGCTGGGCCTTGGGGCTGGGGCGTGTTTTCTATGATAATGATGGCAACCCGGCGATGATGGCGGGGGTAGATAGGGATATTTCAGCCTGGAAACAGGCAGAAGCTGCGCTTCGCACCAGTGAACGCCGGTATCGGTCACTAGTGGAAGCGACCACCGAAATCATCTGGAATACCCAGGGCAACCAGGCAGAATTCACGATGGAACAGCCAAGCTGGAGTGCCTTTACGGGGCAAACTTTCGATGAATTAAAAGAATGGGGCTGGCTCAATGCGGTGCATCCTGACGATCGCTCAAAGACGACTCAAGCCTGTTTAGCAGCCCTGAAGACCCAAACGTTCTGTGAGTTAGAATACCGATTACGGCGGCAGGATGGGGTTTATCGCTACATGCAGGTGCGAGCTGTGCCAGTGTTTGACGAAAACGGCATGCTTTTGGAATGGCTTGGGGTTGCTGCCGATATCACCAACACTAAACAGGCAGAAGCAGCCCTTGCGGCGAATGAAGCACGACTGCGGGGGTTTGTTGAAGCCAATGTTGTGGGAATTATTTATGGGGACATTCATGGCAACATTCATGCTGCCAATGATGAGCTACTGAGAATTGTCAATTATACCCAGGAGGATGTGAGGGCCGGTCGTCTCCGCTGGGTTGATATTACTCCCCATGAGTATCTCCCCCTGGATGAAAAAGGAATTGCCGAAGCGCGCGCCCGTGGGGCCTGCACCCCTTATGAAAAAGAGTACATCCGTAAGGATGGCAGCCGGGTTCCGGTGGTAATTGGCTACAGCTTGCTGGGTGAGGAGAGAGAAGAAACGGTCGTTTTTGTACTGGATTTGAGCGATCGCAAACAAGCTGAGGAAAATTTAAGACAAAGTGAAGAATTTAAGAAACGTCTGCTAGAAAGTAGCCCTGACTGCATCAAAGTCCTGGATGTTGATGGGCAGCTGCTCTATATGAACGAGGGGGGGATGTGCATCATGGAAATTGATGACCTGACACCCTATCTCAATCAGGATTGGGTCCGTTTTTGGGGAGAAGAGTATCGTCCTCTGGCAGAGCAAGCCCTGGAATCTGCAAGAGCCGGAGAAGCCAGCATCTTTCGCGGATTTTGTCCAACGGCAAAAGGCACCCCGAAATGGTGGGAAGTGATTGTCAGCCCAATTCGGGGTGCTTCCGGGCAACCCGAACAAGTGCTTTCTGTGTCTAGAGATATTAGCGATCGCAGACAGGCAGAACTACGACTACAGGAGTCGGAAGAGCGGTTGCAGTTAGGCATGCAGGTGGCAGGTTTTGCCCTGGTACAAATTGACTACTACACAAATATAGTTAACCTGTCACCAGAAGCCGCAGTGCTTTACGGACTACCTACCGATCAACTCATTATTTCACGGGAACAGTTTCATGCCATCTTCCATCCTGAAGACCTGGAGCAGCTGGAGCAGCGCATTCAAGAAATCCTGGATCCCGCTGGATCAGGTTGGTTTACCGAGGATTATCGGATTCTGTCGAACACCGGGGAGGTCAAGTGGTTAACCCTGCGTAAACAGGTGTTTTTTGATCGGTCGAGCACTCCCCCTCAACCCAGCCATGCCATTTTAGTGGCGCTTGACATTACAGACCGTAAGCAGGCGGAACAGGAATTGCAAGAGAATGAACTCCGCTTTCGGACTCTAGCAGACAATATTTCCCAACTGGCCTGGATGACTGACGAGAAAGGCTGGATTTTTTGGTACAACCAGCGATGGTTTGACTTTACCGGTACTACCCTGGAAGATATGCATGGCTGGGGTTGGCAAAAAGTGCACCATCCTGACCATGTAGAGCGTGTTGTCAAAAAAATTAGCCAGTGTTTTGCAACGGGTGAGATTTGGGAAGATACATTCCCTTTACGGGGTAAAAATGGAGAATATCGCTGGTTTCTGTCCCGTGCGGTGCCGATTCGTGATGAACAGGGAAGAGTGTTGCGTTGGTTTGGTACCAATACAGACATAACCGAACTTCGAGCAATCGAACATGCTCTGCGCCAGAGTGAAGAGCGCTATCGGTGCTTAGCCGATTCAATCCCCCAATTGGTTTGGATGGCCAATAGCGATGGGGCGTTACTCGATGTCAATCAACGCTGGACAGCATTTACCGGCCTCAGCCTGGAACAGGCGCGGACCGACGGATGGGAAGCTGTGGTGCATCCAGAGGATGTGCCCGTTCTGACTCAACGGTGGATTGAAGCTGCCCAGCGGGGTACGCACTATCAAGCCGAAGGGCGAATGCGGCAGGCCGATGGCAGCTATTGCTGGTTTCTACACCAGGCCATTCCGCAACGGAATGAGCAGAGCCAAATTGTTAAATGGTTTGGCACCGCAACCAACATTGACATGCAAAAGCAACTGGAGCTTGATCGTGATCGCCTCTTACAGCAGGAACAGGCCGCACGGGAAGCCGCCGAACGGGCTAACCGAATTAAGGATGAGTTTTTGGCGGTGCTTTCCCATGAACTACGATCTCCTCTCAACCCCATTTTGGGCTGGACAAAACTCCTGCAATCTGGCAAGTTTGATGCCGCAAGAACGGCAGATGCCTTAGCCACTATCGAACGCAACGCTAAACTGCAAACCCAACTGATTGATGACCTGTTGGATGTGGCCAAAATTTTGCGCGGCAAACTGGTGATGGAAATGGCGACGGTTGATTTAGCCTTTGTGATTGAATCGGCGATCGATACGGTGAGGGCGGCGGCCGTTGCCAAATTGATCCGATTGCACTCAGTCCTCCCCCAGATAGGACCTATATCGGGTGACTCGGCTCGGCTCCAGCAAATTGTCTGGAACCTCTTGTCCAATGCCATTAAATTCACCCCCAAAGATGGACGAGTCGATATTCTCCTGGAACAGGTTGGCAACCAGGCACAGATTACCGTCCGTGACACCGGAAAAGGCATCAATGCCAATTTTCTTCCCCATCTGTTTGAATCGTTTCGCCAGGAAGATGCCTCAACCACCCGAAAATATGGTGGATTGGGGTTGGGACTGGCGATCGTTCGTTCTCTTGTTGAGGCGCATGGCGGGACGATTTCTGCTGATAGCCCTGGTGAGGGACTGGGAGCAACCTTTACTGTTCAATTCCCTTTACTGGATAGAGAACCAGAAGTGCAGTCATCCGAGCAGCATCTCGTGCAGGATCTCGATTTAACCGGTATTCGCGTCCTGGCTGTGGATGATGAGCCCGATGCCCGTGAGCTATTAGCGATGGTGTTGACAGTGTACGGAGCCGAAGTCTTGACAGTATCCTCAGCAACTGAAGTGTTAACCGCTCTGGAATCGTTTCAGCCTGATGTCCTGGTCTCTGACATTGGGATGCCCGATATTGATGGCTATCACTTGATCCAGCAAATCCGTGCCCTGCCTCCTGAACGGGGTGGGTGCATTCCTGCGATCGCACTGACAGCCTATGCCAGAGAAGAAGATTACCAGCGAGCAATGAATAGCGGTTTCCAACAGCAAGTAACGAAACCATTGGAACCCGAACACCTTGTACAAGTGGTGCTTACTCTTGTTAGCAGATTCATTGACTAAGGCTGTCCAACACACCCTTATCCCTCTTTTGTTACGTTAACGAGAGCAAATTAAGCTGGAAGAAGCTGCGTTCTACCTGAAAATTGCATGGAGTTATGACAATCCGTTACAACCGTTGGGTTCATTGATGACTACTGCCTCCTGTACCGCTCAGTTTTTGCAGATAATCGGCTGTACGAATGCTTCAAATACTTACATTATATTGTCGCCATTCGCTCTAATCATGGCGTACTCATACCAAAAGGACAACGAGGCCGCTACAACCGTTGGCACCCCTACGACCAACCCCTAGCCGAGCACTCCACTCAACGTCGATATATCCGCGAAATCATCTTCGGAACTCGTCGTTCAGTCCGGTTCTACCAGATCACCAAAGTCAGTACAGATACACCGGACAAAGCAGATAGTTGGTTCATCATGACCAACTTGACCGAAGACATCATCAGAAGTGTGGGTAGTCAGTACACGTTAAGAACTTGGATTGAGTATGGCTTCAAGCAAGTGAACAATGAACTGGGTTGGCATGATTATCGCCTGACCGATTTTGCCAGTATTGAACGCTGGTGGGAGTTGATCTTCAGTGCTTATCTACTGGTGAGTCTCCATGCCGAACAATTTAAGCAACACCAAAGGACTCAAGACAATCATGAAACCCAACCAGAGCTTCATTCTTTACCCTTTAGCAAGCATTATGATTCTGACCAAATCGGGCACGCAGGTACCGGGCAGCGAAATGGAAGTTTCGGCGGATCTTGCGAAAGCGGAGGCAATCGTTACCTGGGAAACCGTGGGGAGACGATCCGGATGATTTCAAGTCATTTGGAGAGGTGATTCAGGCTTGAATTGGAGGTTAAGATGGAGCTTGGGTTTAGCTCTTTCCAACCTGGAATCTGAAATTTTTGGCCCGAAACGGCTTAACTCCGGAATTCGGAAGGTTAGGCCATGAATATTCCGTGTAACCAGTCTAAATTTTGGAGTTCGTCCGTTTACGATCAGCATAACTCCACCATGAAAGGAGAGAGTTTTGATTGAAGTTTCCATGGGTATTACGCTAGGGGTTCTCATGATAGTCTTGGCGCGGATCGTTTGTGGGCAGCATTGGTTATATTCATTAGGTCTGCTCACTTTGCCTACGTTGTACGCATTCTTTGCTCTACAAGTCGGTGAGCAGGATGTGGGCATCAAAGAAATGATCTACGGTATTCCGTTTGTCATAGTTGGGCTGGTTTCCGCATTTGTGAGCATTCGTCAGTCAGCGGTAGTAGTTGGTGCATTTTGGATACTTCATGGATTGTATGACTTGACCCATAGCCAGTTCATCACTAATACTGGAGTGCCTGGTTGGTATCCCGTTTTCTGTTTCTCAGTAGATGCTGTTATCGGTACGTATTTACTATGGCTGTCGCGTCGTATCTCTGATGCAAATCTTCGTCAGACGTAAGTTTCAGGCGCATGGTGAAGGCAGTAGTCTGTGGGGGATTAGCCGCACGACTAAGTTGGCTTACAACAATTCGTTTCAAAAAACAGAAGCACTGTACATCCACAGAACTAACCATGGGGGACTGCCGAATTGGCTTGAGTCTTGCTTCTTCCTCCGGTAGCTTAATTCTTGCTGCCTGTGTGGGCAGGCATACTGATGCATCCATCGAGCAGTTGATTACCAACACCGAAGGAAAGACCACTTGCAAGCAATTCAATCCTAATGATTGGGGTGGATACGAACGAGCCCTGCCGCCTGAGATTGAACATGACATTGGTAAAGACAAAACCCAGCGATTAGAGCGTACCAACGGAATTGCCCGGGTTTTGGGGAATGTCGAGTTGAGAGAGGGTGGCCTGGAATTGATCGCGGTCGTCTTTTCATTTCTTTAGAAATGTGTTCTGAAGATTAATTTGAGAATTGGCAAGGCCAGGTAGGTTAAAATCTGGATATGCGGTCGTTACGTTGGTTGAGGCAATTAGGTAAGAGAACGATACGGTATCGTTCTCTAGTGAGTCTGCTGCTACTACTTGTTGCCAGTTATTTGGGTAACCTGACGCGGTGGACGCTGTTTTTTGATATTGATTTTATTTTTGGGTCGATCGCCGTTTGGCTGGTGGTCTGTTTCTATGGCCCGCGCTGGGGTACCTTGGCAGGCTTTATCAGCGGCCTGTGTACTTATGTGCTGTGGCATCATCCCTATACCGTCATCACATTCACCTGTGAAGCATTGTTTGTGAGTTGGCTCTTTCAGCGTTACCGTCAGAACCTTGTCCTGCTCGATGGTCTGTTCTGGCTTTTGCTTGGGATGCCCCTGGTCTGGTTATTTTACGCCATCCTTTTGCAGGTTGACCCGGTACAGGCACAGATTATTTTACTGAAACAACCGATCAACGGCCTTTTTAATGCGCTCATGGCCAGTTTGCTGGTCACGTACTTACCCATTCATCAATGGGTCAAGCGTCCTCAGGCTATTAACACACTCTCGTTTCAACAAACCTTGCTGAACCTGTTAGTGGCCTTTGTGTTCCTGCCGACGTTGTTGCTGATTGTGCTTGGTAGCCGTGACGTGGTGGGAAACATCCAAACGACCGCTCAGACCGAGCTCAATCACGTTTCGAGTCATACCGCCACTGAACTGCGTGCCTGGTACCAGGAGCACCGCCGTTCTTTGAATCGGCTGGCGAGGCAAATGACAGAGCCCCCTTTAGCGACGTTCCAGCAGGTGCAGCAACAGGTTGAATCAACCCAGCAGTTACTGCCAGATTTTACCAGGATCATGGTTGTGTCGGCTGATGCCACCACGGTTCTAGCAAGTACGAGCGGTAGCCCAGGGGAAGCAACCATGGCCGCTGACCGTGCAGCCCTGCAACCTGTTCAAAAGCTACAGCGGCCCTTTATCTCGACTATTCTATCTGGATCAACCCCTACCAGCATCATTTGGACTGAGCCAGTGCTTCAGGGGAATGAGTTGCGCGGGTTTATTCTGGCTGAGCTTACCCTCAATACGCTGACTCCACTGCTTGAGCAGAATGAAACGGATTTACCCGTCGCGATGATGTTGGTAGAATCTCAGCAGGTCGTCATTGCCAGCACTAATGGCGATTATGTAGCGGGACAGATCTTCGATCGCCAGCAAGAGGGGGAAGTTCGTTGGCTGTCTCCCCAGACCTATCACTGGTTCCCCACCCAGGGCAGCCAGTTGATTATGGTGCGCTGGATGCATTCCTTTTTTGTGCAAGAGGTGTCCCTTGGCTCGGGGTTGCCCTGGACACTGGTGGCTGAATTATCCGCCATGCCGAGTGTGCGAGATATTCAGAAGCTTTATACGCGCAATTTAGCCATTATTCTCGTGGTCGCAGTGTTAGCAGTGCTTTTTTCGGCGTTGATCAGTCGGCAGTTAGTGCGACCACTTGCCCAATTGGCCACTGTGACCACCAATCTACCGGACAAACTGCTGAACAGACAAGCCATCGCCTGGACTGATAGTCAAATCACCGAAATCGCTTTTTTGGTACAAAACTTTAGAACGATGGGTGCGACCCTGACGAAACAGTTTCAGGAGTTGCAGCAGGGGCTAGATTATGAAGCTCTGTTGAAACGGATTACAGACAAAGTGCGCGACAGCCTGGATGAAGACCAAATTCTGCAAACGGCGGTGCAAGCCTTAGGGGAGGGTCTGTCTGTGATCTGCTGCGATGCCGCCCTCTACAATACAGAACAGACAACAGCCACTATTTGTTATGAATATACCCCCTCACTGCCGTCAGCCCAGGGGCGAATATTTCCCATCGGCGAAGAAGTATTGGACATCCACACTAGACTGTTGAATGGTCAACAGTGTCAATTTTGTTTTCTATTTCCCCATCTGTTTCGTCCTTTGTCCAAAGGCACGACCATTCTTGCCTGCCCAATCATAGATGATCAGGAGGTGCTGGGTGGTTTGTGGCTTTTTAAGCCGCAGGCAACCGTATTTAGTCATCCAGAAGTGCGGTTAGCGCAACAGGTCGCGAATCAGTGTGCGATCGCTCTCCGGCAGGCACGCCTGTTTCAAGCGGCGCAAATTCAGGTCAAAGCCCTGGAAGAACTCAATGGGCTCAAGGATGATTTCTTAAGTACCGTCTCCCATGAACTGCGAACACCGCTGACCAACATCAAGATGGCCATTAAGATGTTGCAATTATCAGAACGGGAGGAACAACGACAGCGCTACCTCAAGATTTTGCAACAAGAGTGCGAGCGCGAGACGGGTCTGATTAATGATTTGTTGGACTTACAACGACTCGCTTCGGGGACGCAATTGCTCAACCTGGCACCCATTGATGTAAAGGACTGGGTCGCTCAGATTGTGGCCTCGTTTCAAGAACGGACGCGCCAGCGTCAGCAAACCTTACAGCTCGAGATGCCCCCTGAGTTACCGATTATCACCTCCGATGCTGCTTGCCTGGAGCGTATTCTGACTGAATTGCTGCATAACGCCTGTAAATACACGCCACCTGGTGAGCAGATTAAAGTCTCTGCCAGAACAATCAACCTTGCAAGTGGGGTGACAGGGGCAGAAACCGATTCTACTCACTCCTCGACTTCCAACAGGTCACGTTTGGCGCTGTCTGTTTGCAATTCGGGTGTGGAAATTCCACCGGATGCTCTAAATCATCTTTTTGACAAGTTTTACCGGGTACCCGGGGGTGATCGCTGGAAACAAGGGGGCACTGGGCTGGGGTTGGCCTTAGTTCAAAAGATGACAGTTCATTTAGGCGCTAACATCCATGTGAGCAGTACCGCTCAGAACACTTGCTTTACTGTTGAATTACCTGTTATGCCAGGAAGCCATTAAGTGAGGGCGATCGTTGTCAGGGAAACCGTGGGGAGACGACCCGGATGATTTCAAGTTGTTTGGAGATGTGATTCAGGCTTGAATTGGATGTTGAGAGGTTTGGTTTCTCTTTGTGAAGACAGGTGTCTAACACCTCAATACAAGCCTATTATCCAGATCAAAAGCCGGATAAGATCCCTAATTGGGGCTTGCTGAAAAAGGTTGAGTCCTCTATGGGTAGTAGGATAACCTCCTCAGTCGCCGATAGCACGCAGGCTCCCTAACCCTGCTCACTTGGCTGGATTGCCTGTATCTACCCTTAATAGAACACTGACACAGACTGAACAACAGTGGAAAAAGAACAAAAAGCAGGGCTTGGAGCAGCTGCTCCAGATTCATCACCGGGTATGTAAATAGTTTTGTGTCAAAGAGCAAAATCTATAAGGGTAAGCGATGCTCCAAAGGAGCCACTTCGTGAACGCCAAACTCAATAGCAAAGCGATTGAGGGCGGGCTTCCAATTGGTAATGGGCATCGTCCACTTCCGTTAGCACTTGCAGCCAAAATTTGGCAGACTCGTTCTGGGTCATCCACATCCCCAGGAGCTCTTTGGAGACCTCAACCCCATACAGGTCTTGCAGTTGGGCCTGAATGTCACGGGTGCTCATGCCCCTGGCATAGAAAGACACAATCTTCTGCCGATGCAAAACGAGTCTTCGGTTGGGGCAAGGACAAAACGGTTCACATCCTTCCAAAAAAATGATTGCTGAAAATGCTGCTATGTTAAGCTTTGAAGCCGACTATGATACCAAATTACACGCAAGGGCTTCCGCCCCAGGCAGAGCATTGATGCCGCGGTTTCCATACAGACTGCGAGGATGCAACAAATCGCTGTAAGCTCTAAAGTAAGAGCCTTTTAACAACAATCAACTTGCTAAAAATCACCCTAAGCCTAATCGCTTCAAAGTGGACTGTATCTTTTCGAGGGTTTAGGCAAAGAACCCTAATGTTGTAAACGAAATGAGTATAGAACAAAACAAAAAAAGGCTGTTCAGAAACTCCCCATTCATCTGATCAGTCGGTGGATCAAATTAAAGACAAGATGACTTTGCCCGAAATCCTTACACCGTCTGAAAGCTGTCTTTGGTTTAATTACGCCTACCTATTTACAAACCCTTCTTATAACCTTTGGCAGACGATATCCAGCTCTGACACCCTAGGCTTAAGACAGTCCAACAAAACGAAGGAAATCCCAGAGTAGCCCTTTCAGATGTGGGTAGATTTTGGGTGAGTAAGGTTAAACGGTCATAAATCAAGAGAAGTTGATTCAGTTTATTCGGATGGGATGTGCCCATGACGATTCAATGTTTTTACAGATAGCAGCCGAAGGGGCTAATCCTGAAATTGAAGCCTTGCTGGCTATTTGATGAACAGATAAAGCCCACTCACAAATGAGGACATTGAGATGGCTCAACCGATCAAAGTCGAAAGAACTGTAACCATTGAGAAATCCGCAGAAGATCTTTACCGCTTCTTGCACACCTTAGAAAGGTTACCACACTTTACCAGGCATCTTAAAAGCGTGAAGGTTTACGACGATGGGCGATCGCACTGGGTGACCAGCGCACCAATGGGCAACAGCGTTGAGTGGGATGCCAGAATCACTGAAGATCGTCCGAATGAAGTGATTGCCTGGACTTCAGTGGAAGGGGCAGACATTGCAAACTCTGGTTCGGTTCATTTTCAACCTGCTCCTGGTGATCGGGGGACTGAGGTAAAAGTCATAACAACCTATGATGCGCCTGCTGGAGTCGTTGGAGATGCGATTGCCAAGCTGTTTGGTGAAAACCCAAAACAGCAAATTGGAGACGATCTTGCCCGCTTCAAAATGCTGATGGAGACAGGTGAAATTGCCACTAATGAAGGTCAGCCATCAGGACGACGAAGCTAGGCAGGGTTCAATCAAATAAAGACTTTGAGTGATGCAGTCATAGCCCGAAACTCTGCATCAATATCATCTTTCAATCAGCGTAATGGTTTACCGCTAACGCCATTTTCATTTACAAAACAATTACTCAAAAAGAGGGAAAAACAATGAAAGCAGTTTGCTGGCAAGGTGCTAACAAAGTGGAAGTCGAAACGGTCCCCGATCCCAAAATTATTAATCCCGGAGATGCCGTGATCAGAATTACCTCCACTGCAATTTGTGGTTCTGATTTACACCTCTACGATGGATTCATTCCGACGATGGAGCACGGTGATATTCTGGGGCATGAATTCATGGGAGAAGTCGTTGAAGTCGGCAGTGAAGTTAAGCGAATTAAGGTTGGCGATCGCGTCGTCAATCCATTTCCCATCGCCTGTGGTCACTGCTTCTTCTGCAAACAAACGCTAACATCCCTGTGTGATAACACTAACCCCAATGCCTTTATGGCAGAAGCCCTGATGGGATATTCTCCCTCAGGCATTTTTGGCTACTCCCATATGTTAGGGGGTTATGCAGGCGGTCAAGCAGAATATGCCCGCGTTCCTCATGCTGATGTCGGTCTATTCAAAATTCCCAACGGGTTGACAGACGAACAGGTGCTGTTCCTTTCGGATATCTTTCCCACTGGATATATGGCAGCGGAAAACTGTGATATCAAACCCGGTCATGTGGTTGCCGTTTGGGGTTGTGGCCCGGTAGCCCAGTTTGCGATTCGGAGTGCGTTTTTACTGGGAGCAGAACGGGTGATTGCGATCGATCGTGTGCCTGAACGCCTCCAGATGGCAAAAGACGGTGGGGCAGAAGTCCTCGATTTTGAACAGGTTGATGTTGGGGAAGCCCTCAAAGAAATGACGGGAGGTCGTGGCCCTGATGCCGTGATGGATGCAGTGGGGATGGAAGCCCACGGTATGGGACTGGAGGGACTATACGACAAAGCGAAACAAGCAGTCCGTTTAGAAACCGATCGTCCCCCCGCGTTGCGGCAGGCGATCCTTGCCTGTCGTAAAGGAGGCACTGTGTCCGTTCCTGGTGTTTATGGTGGTTTTGTAGACAAGATTCCCATGGGGGCTTTTATGAACAAAGCCCTGACCATGAAAACGGGACAGACCCACGTTCACAGATATTTTACCCCGCTACTGGAGCACATTCAGAACGGCGATATTGATCCTTCGTTTGTGGTTACCCACCGCTTACCGCTCGATCAAGCTCCGAATGGTTACGAGATCTTTAAGCATAAAAAGGATCACTGCATCAAGATCGTACTCAAGCCAGGTCAGAGTGCCTGAGGGCTGAAATTGGAACAGCAAGCTCACACAATCTAGCTGACGGCAAGGAAGAAGCAAGCCAGAGTAAACGAGCGTCGATCAGACGGAATCGAGATTCAAACAGCCGACGTTTAGCGGAGACATAGGAAAATGGTTAGTCAGTTGCAGAAGTTACCCACCGATGAGTCGTTCGGCACACTGGAGACAGTGGCTCACTTTGACGGCGCAATGCTAACCGGTACGACAGTGTCACATCAGGGGCGCATCTTCGTCAATTTTCCGAAGTGGGGTGATGAGGTCGCATTTACAGTGGCGGAAGTCCGGGAAGGTCGTCCTGTGGCTTACCCTGACGAGGCAATCAATCGTACCAACTCTAACGACCTCGCTGGGACGCTGGTGTCTGTGCAAAGTGTGGTTGTCGATCCGGTCGATCGCCTATGGATTCTCGACACGGGTAGTCCGATGTTCCAGCCGACGCAGTATGGTGGACCGAAGCTCGTTTGTGTGGATTTGACGAGCGATCGCGTGATCAAAACAATCCTTTTTCCCCAAGATGTTGCTCTGCCTACCACTTACCTGAACGATGTCCGCTTCGATCTGCGGCGCGGTACCGAAGGCATGGCATTCATTACGGATTCGTCTGACCAAGGGGCAAACGGAATTATTGTAGTAGATTTGGCATCAGGCGAGAGCTGGCGCAAGCTGCACGATCATCCATCTACAAAGGCTGAGGCGCTATCAAGTTTCCGCCCAATCGTTGAGGGTCGTCCGTTGTTGGAACGCCAGCCGGACGGGAAAACCAAGCCTATGCAAATGGGGTCAGACGGGATTGCCATTAGTGCAGATGGGTCACGCCTATACTACTGCCCACTTGCTAGCCGTCGGCTCTACAGTGTTGCCATTGATGCACTCGTGGATCCCTCGATTGACGAAAGTGCCGTTGCTGCAACCGTAATTGATGAAGGAGACAGGGGTGGTGCTTCCGATGGACTCGAAACAGACGCGGCAGGGTCTATTTACTCGACGAACTACGAGCATAATGCGATTCTGCGTCGCCGTTCTGGTGGGGAGTGGGAAACGGTAGTACATGACCCCCGCCTTCTGTGGCCCGATACGATGTCCGTTGCGGCAGATGGATACCTCTACGTCACAGCAAATCAGTTGCATCGTCAGGCGAAATACCAAAAGGGAAAAGACTTGCGCCAAAAGCCGTATACGCTCTTTCGTGTTCGCATCGACGCTCAACCTGTTCTACTGCGGTGAGGCTCGAAAACGCTCGATTGCACAACAAGTACAAGAAGAATTCTATCTTGAAGTTTTATCAGAATTGTCTAGACAATGGGGTAAACCCTAAGTACAGGACAAAAGCTTGCAAAATCTGAGTAGGAAAGGGTTTCATGAGAATTACCACATTCTTTAACCATGAAACCCTTATGAATCAGGTTACTCTACTTCAAGAAGCTTTGCGACCTCACTTGGCATGGCATGGAGCAAGACTGAGCTTTCTAGCCAGTTTTTTGATCGCTCTGTTACGGGTGAAGACGGTTAACTTTGCTGAACTAGCCAGTGCCTTTGGAGACAAGGCTCACATTGACTCCCATTACAAACGGATTCAGCGATTTTTCCGTCTCTATGAATTGGATTTTACAGAGATGGCTCAAACGGTGGTGACTTTGATGGCCATCCCAGAACCCTGGGTGCTGTCCCTCGACCGAACCGAGTAGCAATTCGGTGGATGTGTCTTTAACGTCTTGATGCTGGGAGTCGTGCACGAAGGAGTGGCCTTTTCAGTCGCCTGATCGATGCTCGATAAACGAGGCAATTCGGATAGTCAAGAACGAATGAACTTGGTCAACGAATTCCTGCAGCGCTTTGGGGAGCGTCAGATTACGTGTTTGACCGCAGACCGGGAGTTTGTCGGCAAAGCCTGGTTAAGCTATCTACTGAGCGATCCCCTGACTCCGTTTCGCATCCGTGCGGAAGTGTTGAGTAACCAATCCTTGGCAGTTGGCACCTACCTGATTGAGGTGCTGTGGGCAGAGGCTGGCACTGGCTCAACCTCCTACAACCTCAACTTCAATGCCTAATTCGACTCGCTCAGACTGCCAAGGTCTTTAGAACTTCGACGATTGTCGAGTATCGAACTAAAGGCTCTTTCCGCTGACTGAGAAATCTCACCTTTTTAACCCCAGACAAGCTACGCCAAATGTTCGCACGACTTCGGCAAACTGCTGATTGCGTTCCATCAGTCCCATGTGTCCGCCGGGAGTCAATACGGCGAGTTCAGCTTGCGGCACTTGTTCGCTGATCCGCTGGTTCGCAAAGGGGCGAGTGGCAATATCAGACTTACCCACCACCACCAGGGTGGGAATAGAGATCTGAGCTAAGGTTTCTGTTTCATTGAATCTCAACATTGCCAGCGTTCCGCGTGCCAATACGCCAGGAGAAGCTTTTAGCCCAATCAACGTGGCGAAATTAAGCTGTCCTCGCGTTTCTTTGCCTGTAAATCCAGAGATTTCAGTCGTCAATAGTGTCAACCCATTCAGATAACTCAGCCAGCTGGTGAGCCAGAGTACCGGAGAAAGGGCGATCGACAGATACAACAACGGTTCCAGCACCGGCTTTTGCAATGCCAGCAACAGTTTGCTGAGAATGGTTGTTTTTAAGGGATTAGTATAGGTCGAATCGACGATAACCAACCCAGCGACTCGTCGTTTTAACTGCTCTGGAAACAAGCGGCAAAACGTCAGCAGGATCATGCCTCCCATGCTATGGCCTAGCAGCAAGACCGGTTGATCGCCTGCTAAATCAAGCACGGCTTCCAAGTCACGGGCATATTTTTCTAGGGAATAGTCTCGGTTTTTCGGCTTTTTGGATTTGCCCAGCCCCGGTAAATCCCACACGATTACTCGAAACTGATCGGTTAGCTGCTTTTTGGCATAATACCAAATCAGGCTGTCCGGACCCCAGCCGTGCGTCAGGATAATCGTGGGAGCCTGATCATCCCCGTAAAACTCGACATGAATTTCGCTGCCATCGGGTCGGGCGAGGCGTTGCGTTTGGTTGCTGCGAATCGGTTTAGGTTCATCTCGACCAGAACGGCGAAACAGCAAAATCGGCAGAAACCCCAGAAATGACCACAGCAGCATGACTGCACCAAGAATCAACCAGTGATCGCTCACTAATTCGCCTTCATGCCACCGATAAAGAATGTATCCAGCCCCCCCTAACCAAGCTACCGTCAGTAAACCCGACAGCCACCGCAAAAGAAAGTCGAGAGGCATGATCATAGTGTGCTCTGTTCTCTAAAGCAGACGATACAGGCCGAGGTTAATCGGAAAGGCAACGCTGCCATAACCCTCTGAAGTTAGAACCTGTGATCGCTTCTCTCTTTTTAGAGAGCCAATTTGTCAACCAAAACAGGAGGGCCGCCCCCCCTGTTTGGCTTCAGAACCGGACGTAACACTTTGGCGTTATCCAGCTCGTCAGTGAGCAGGTGATTAACAGACAGACCTCACTCGGGGAGTTTGGAATCAGGGACGGACAGAACCGGCTTAATCTGATTATCCTGGAGCGTTTTCAGGTGGTGGCAACGTCGATGGAGGAGGTGCTGGTTGTGGGTTGAGTTGTTCCTGCCTTGAGTGCCTACCGTGTACACACAAGTCCTAAAGTGTTTACCCAGCCTGGCTTTCAAAAAAAGAAGTAAATTCTTAGCAAGGTTGTTTTATTGAGAATAACTAATGAGAAATCGAGATTCTACAAAGGGATGTTTTTTGAAAATAGGTCAACGATCGACTTGTGTGTACACGGTGGGATCGCCCATTAGGGTAGTTCTACCGCAACCCAGATATAGTTTTCGGTCATGGATGTCATAATTTTCTACATCCACAAGTTTAGTGAATGGATTAAGCCCTAGCTTTCAACCACCCATGTTTCACGATTCTTCACCAGAGCGATCGCCAGCCAGCGTTGGGGACGGTGATTGCGACGAGAGAACATGGTATCAGTAGCGAAAAACGGCGGCGATCACCTGGTCTTCGGGAACATTTCTTGGCTCTACAGCGTAAACCGTACCGCCATTAGTCAGTGTATGCAGGGCAGCTAAATCCAGCAAATCGACATCACCTGCTTCGGGTTGAGCATGAATTTGAACAGAATTTGCAGTCGGATCAAAAATGCCCCAAACTTGTTCACCTACGGGGACAAACAGTGTTTCAACACGCTGGAAATAGGCGGCAGGCACCACCTGTTCGATCGTGCTGGCAGTTTTTCCAGTGCCTTGTAGCTCCTGGTAGCGGGCGATCGTCGATTCTTTTGCCAATTCAAAATAAGGCTGCACAACCTGCCATGCCTGGGTATGCAATTCCTTTGGTTTCAGCATTTCCGGATTGCCTGTAATGCCATCGGGCAATACATGAGCATAGGTGCTTGCCTGCTGATAGATCGGTAATAGGTAATCAACTCCAGCCAAAATTAAGGGAACTTGTTCGTGCTTTAAGTAGGAGTTTAGCCCGTTATCCACTTTACGGAAGTAGCGCAGCAGGTTGTCTTTGTGGTCGTCATTGCCTGCTCCCTGTCCGTGAAACATCGCTGCTCGATCGCCGCCACCTTGTGAAGTGCCTGTGTGAAACTGGAGACTTTTTTCTGGATCGTCGTACTGCAAGGCTTCGGCGATGCTGGTTGGAACATCCGTTAGCTCAACTTCACTAATGCTGTAGCGCGTTCCCTGAAACAAGCGAACTTGATTTTGACTGAGAGCCAGAATATAAAACTGCCCATCTCCAGACAACAGTTGCAGCAATGGTTTGAGATGGAAGCGATCGGTGACTACGGCTAGTTCTGGAAAGGAGATCGGCAAGCAGTAATAGCGAAATTGATCGGCAGATAGAAACATTGCCAATCCATCGCTCTGATGCTGCCAGAAGTCATAGGTATCTAGCTCATAAATGGGTTGCAGCAAATCTCTAGCATCCTGTTCCCGCAATTCTGGTGTCAGTAATTCTTCTACTTGCCGCACCAGATTCTTGAACCGAATTGGATTTTGCTGAGTTTCGACTCCCAAGCGCACCATCGGTGTGTAGATCGAAATGCAGGGCGAGTGTGATTCTGCTGCTAAAGCGGTTAATTCATCAATGGCTAGTAAGTTCATTGTGTACCTCCGTGCGTCTTTAATATCAAGCTTTTAGTAGTTGTTGAATTGCTTTCCACCAGTGGTTACGTCCCTGTTGTTGATGCCAGTAACAGTACTTGGAGTTTCCGTTGCAAAGTTACGTAGTTGGGCGCAGCCAATTCCAGCAAAACTGAGAATACTAATGCCAATAAAGACCGACCAAATACAAATGCCAGCAGTGCGATCGCGCCAGTTTGGATTACCGTCATACGCGCCCAGGCAAAGAGAACTGCGATTGGTTGTCCAAATGCCCGTTTCAGGTAATAATAATTGCCGCCAACCTGGGGATAGGTCGTCGCCAGCTCGGCGTAGCATAGTGCTCCCAACAAGGACACCACTCCACCCATGAGCCAAACTCGAATCACACCCCAAGTGGTTCCCGTATTGGCAGCCACCAGAGCAGGCATTTCAAAAATTCCTGCACTAACCATTAGCCCAACAATCAGGGTGATTGCGTCTACCAATCGAAGGGTAGTCTTAGGAATGACAGCGATCGTGTCCACCCGTTCGACTCCATGAGTCTCTGTTCGATTCAATTAATGCCCGCCTTCATTAGAAGTTATAACCGACACCCAATCGCAAGCCGACTTCCGTTCTGCCGAAGAACCCAACGTTGGCAGCCGCATTGGCTGTAAATTGATCCGATATGGGCACATCCACACCGCCAGTTACCAATCCGCGCACGACACTTCCACTACCCGTTGAGATCACAGCACCACCTCCTACAAAGGGCGCAATCAGCACTCTCCCATCCAGCGCAGAACGCAGTGGGAAATCAAAGGTTATAGGCAGCAAAATGGCAGGTCTACGGCTGACATTAATAGCAGGACGCGCTGACAGGTTATTGGTTAACCCAATTTTGCTGAAAGCGGTAAAGCTACCCCGCCCCAAATCGGTGCGTCCACCAAAGCCGATGTTTCCGCCCACACCGACATAGCTTGAACCAGATTGTGTTGCCCGCCCAGGCGTAATCGTTTGAGTGGGTGCGGTTTCAGGCGTTGTTGGAACCGGAGTTGTTTCAGGGGTTGGAGCCGTTGTTTGCGCGATTAGCGTTTCAGTCTGTAGATTGGCGGAAGAAGTTTCAACGGTGCCAGGTGTCGGTGTTGCTTCAATTTCTAGAGAGGGTAAATCTGCGGCAAGTTCAGCTGAATCGGTTGGCTCAGAAGTGGTTGGGAGGGATTCAGCCTGAGCCACCTGCCCACTCAGAAGAATGAGAATTCCGGCAAAACTAGAGACTAAAAAGAGTTGCTTGAAACGTAGAATATTCATGGTCAAAAACCTATTAGGGGTAGGTGAACAGTCGAGGTATATTTTCAGAGTCAACCGTAAATGTGACTGGAAAGTGACAATACTAACCCTTCTCTAATTAGATGCTGAGATCAGGTTCTAATGCTGAGATCGTCTGCAAAGTAATTAATTCAGTAATTAATCCAGAATGAACTATTGCTTGGACTGCTGGCAGAAAGCCCTCAATTTTTTGAAGGATGATCAATCAGGGTGACAACAGACGGTAAATCAACGGATACTGCAAGAATATTTGTTGTCCGAATCTTGCCACTTGTGCCAATTCCTGCAACGACTCATGTTACGGTGATCCCTGCCATTTTCTGCTTGCGTGCAGCTTCTAGAAGTGCCTGATAAAGCTGTTGATGATGTCAGCGATCACCTTCGGTAATGTAGATAGTGAGTTGAGTTAGCTGGATCATGATTTTCTTTGAAACTTAGCGTAATGACATCTTTACTATCGATCACAACTGTGATTTAAAAGTGACAGTCTTAGATGTACTCGCTATAACTGCAAGATAGCTCGTGCAACACTGAGGTAAATTAGCACTCCTAACACATCGACTGCTGTTGTAATGAAGGGAGCCGACATTAATGCGGGATCTAACCCAAAGGAGCGAAATAGAAACGGCAGTGCAGAACCTGCGACCGAAGCCAAAATAGAGATGGCAAATAAGCTTAATCCAACGGCGATCGCAACTAACGGATCTCCCTGTAAAATCGTTGCCCACACAAACACGGCTACTCCCAACATGGTTCCCAACAGCAAACCTGCGATCGCCTCTCGCTGCACCACCCACAGCACCCGTTTTAGGTGAATTTCCTGCACATTGAGTCCGCGAATTACCACGGTGGAAGACTGTGCTCCCACATTTCCGCCAGCATCAATTAACAACGGAATGAACGCTGCTAATGTGACAACCTGTTCTAAAACATCTTCCTGACTGCGAATAACAGTACTAGTTAAAGTATTGGTGATGAGTAATACTAACAGCCACATCACCCGTTTGCGAGCAACAGTGAATAAATTGGACTGAAAATAGTCGTCTCCAGTTGCTTGCAAACCTCCCATTGTATAGATATCTTCTGTGGTTTCCTGTGCCAAAACATCTAACACATCATCAACGGTAATAATTCCAACCAGTCGTTGCTCTCGGTCTACCACAGGCAAAGCGACAAAATCATACTGCTGAGTCAGGTGAGCAACTTCCTCTTGATCAGTATTGGTATAAACAAACTGCACCTCTCGCGTCATGATGTTGCTAATCAATTGCTCTGGTTGCGCCGTCACTAATTCCCGCAGAGAGAGCGTTCCAGTTAGATGGCGATCGTGATCTGTCACATACAAGTAGGAAATGGTTTCAACCTGATGGGCAAAGCGGCGAATTTTTTCTAATGCTTGTTGAACCGTTTGATTCTCCTTCAACGAAAGATACTCCGGTGTCATCAAGCGTCCGGCAGTATTTGGTTTAAACCCCAACAACAATGCAGTTGCGTCGCGCTCCTCTGGAGTCAGGTGTTGAAACAATTGCCGCACAACTTTAGCCGGAAGTTCATCAAACAGTCGTGCGCGATCGTCCGGGGACATACAATCGACAAAATCTAACACTTCTGGCTGCTTGAAGTCCTCAATCAATGCCTGCTGAACATTGCTGTTGAGATATTCGTAAACCTCAATCGCTTCGTCTTTAGACAACAGGCGAAAGGCGATCGCCTGAATGGTATCTGGCAATGACTCAATGGCATTGGCAATATCCGCAGGATGAGCTGGAACCAACAACGCTTTGGCGGCATCAAAATTTTCCTGTTTCAAAAGAGCTTGCAACTGCATCCGGAGGCATTCGACATATTCTTGTTGGGATTTTGCTTGACTTCTGGAAAATAAGGGTTGTGAGGTTGAAGATTGCTCATTTGGATTCATGTTGCTGCTCTCCGTTCCACTAAGCTTCAGCATTAGAGCAAAATGTGACCCAAAGATGACAAGATATAGGGCAGATCTGCTTCTGGAATACCAATCCCCGTGTCTTCGATTTGAATTAATACCCGATGATATTGACTGATTAACCGCACCCATACCCTCCTTTTAGACAAAGTATATTTGCAAGCATTTGTGAAGAGATTAGTAATTGCTTGTTGTAATAGAGCAGCATTGCCGTTAATCTTGTAATCTTGATATTCCCTTCTGGTAGTTCTAAATGAAGGGTTAGATGCTTGATAGTATATTGAGTTGGTATAGTAGCGATTGTTTCTTTCAATAAGTCATTCAAGGGAATCAGTTGAATTGAGCTTGAATATAAGCATCCTCCCTGACGAGCTGGCGATGATGCTCGTGGATTTGTGTCAAGTATTGAGACGACTGGAAACCGTGGCTTGTTTTAGTTCCCTAGTCTCCGTTCGATTTTGAATCCAGGCAAATAGAGCAGCAGACCCCAGCAAGATGAGCGTCATACCGGCAACAATTTGTAACATGATGCTGTAACGCATATGGATTTTGAATTCTCAGTTAATTTATGAGTTTTTCAGGCTAAATCAAAATGTTCCATGTGGACGTTAGTGACGGGAACCTCTAGTTCAAATAGGGCGCGTTCAACCGCGTCCATCATGACTGGAGCAGCACAGACGAAGTAATGGCGACTGCCCCGATGGCGGGGAATGTATTTCTCTAGCAATTCTCGATCGACATAGCCTGTTTCGCCTTCCCAATCATCGTGTACTTTTCGCAAGACATAGACGATCGTCAAATCCAGTGATTCTTTCAATGCTTCTAATTCATCGCGATAGGTGATGTCTTCCCAAGAGGGAGCGGCGTAGATGAGTAGAAAGGGGCGATCGTCCTTGCGCTCAGTTGCCGTTAACAAAATACTGAAGATGGGCGTAATTCCGATACCCCCCGCGATTAACACAAATCCAGCACTATCCCAATAGCGATCAATGGTGAACACACCATAGGGTCCATCCAGATAAGCTCTGATTCCCGGTTGATAATCTTTGATGCGGCTCGTGAAGTCGCCGATCGCTTTGATGCCAAACTCGATCCGATCAGCGCGATCGCCACTGGAGGACATCGAGAAGGGATGTTCCCGCATACTGAAAGGCGTAATGTTTAGCGTCAACCAGGCAAATTGTCCGGGCTGAAACGTGAAGCCTTCATGCCATAGTGGACGCAGTACCAGCGTCCACACATCACCCTTTTGGGGAATCACTTCTTCCACCACATAGGGCTTCTTCGTCATCAGCCAGGGTTTGACCAACCGCACGTAAATGATCAACCAGAGCGAGACAAGAATAATCGCAGCCCATAATACCGCTTTCCAAAATAAGCCCAGGTAATTTCCTACGCCGATCGCGTGTCCAAATCCTAACCCCAGTGCCAACACCGCCAGAATCGTATGAGAGGCTCGCCAGGGTTCGTAAGGAATTTTCAATTGCTTCCGCCAGATAGTAGTGATCACCATCGCCAGAAATGCCAGCATGCCCAACACTGCCATGCGCGCCCGCCAGGGAGCCTGAGGAAAGTTAAGCAGTTGCAGGGTTTCGGGCCGCACGATGAACAGCATGATCGGATGCCCTAACACCATGAAAAAGGCGACCAGTGAGGTGTAGCGATGAAATTGCAGCAGAATATCAACGCCATAGGAGGATTCAATTCGATTGACACGAGCCGTCAGGACAAATTGCAATGCCATCATTGCTAATCCGATAAAGCCCAATGCGACTGAAAACTCAATCCAGAAACCGCGTCCACCAGCAGGCGGATATAACAGCAACACCAGCAATGGGAATAGCGTTAAGAATAAATACGCCACAATCCACAATGCCGCAACGGCGATCGGGCTATGCATCAACAACCGTTTCATGGCGTTCTCCTACCTTATTGCTGAGATGCGAGTTGAAATCGACGATTGACTTCCTGCCAATTTACTACGTTCCACCAGTTGTCTAGATATTCTGCTCGCCGATTCTGGTAGCGCAGATAATAGGCATGTTCCCAAACGTCATTCCCTAATATTGGAAAATTGCCGTTCATAATCGGGTTGTCCTGATTAGGGGTTGTGGTGAGTTGTAATTGCCCTTGAGGATTGCGAACCAACCAGACCCAGCCACTCCCAAAGCGATCTCCTCCTGCTTCATTAAATTGCTTTCTGAAATTATCAAAACTGCCAAAGGTTTGATTGATCGCTTGAGCGATCGCCCCAGTTGGTTGTCCGCTGCCATCGGGAGTCATAATCTGCCAAAAAATCGTGTGATTCAGATGTCCACCCCCGTTGTCCCGAACTTTGGTGCGAATCTCTTCTGGTACACTGTTGAGGTCGCGCAACAACGCTTCCACACTGCGATTCTGCAAATTCGTTTGAGGCTTCAGTGCTTCATTCAAATTTTCTACATAAGTGGCATGATGGCGATCGTGATGCAGTTTCATAGTTTCAGCATCAATTACCTTTGCCAACGCTCCATACTCGTAAGGTAGAGGTGGAAGTTGAGCAGGGTAGGCACTCAGTTCACCGCTAGGTGACGCAACGGCAGTCGGTTGAGCCGTTGAAGGAGTAGTCTGCGCCTGAGGAGTGGTTTGGCAAGAAATGAGCAGTAGCATCAACGCTGCACCTGCCATGAGAAACCGGATGGGTCGCCGTAAAAATCTTTTTATCATCATTTAATTCAATCAGGTAGATGTCATTATGATTTATCTTCAGCATCAGCGGCAAATGTGATTCAAAAGTGATAGCTAGAATCTCGATCGACGTTGATTCTGGGAAGCAAACAATCCAAACAATGGGCCTAAAACTACGCCTACTACAAACCCTCCTGCGTGTGCCCAATATGCAATTCCACCGCTTTCCATACCGACATTACTGCGTACCTGCAAACTCGCAACACCATAAAGAGCCTGCTGAAGAAACCAAAACCCCAGAAAGAAAATGGCAGGGATTCTAAATGTCGTTATGAAAAAACCAATTGGCACCAGGGTTAAAATTCTAGACTTTGGGAAGCGCAGAATGTAAGCTCCCAACACGCCTGCGATCGCGCCACTTGCTCCTAAGGAAGGGATACTCGACTGCATCGAGAAAAACCATTGAGCCAACCCCGCCAACACTCCACAAGCAAGATAGAAGATCAGGAACTTAACGTGTCCCAACTGATCTTCAATATTGTTGCCAAACACCCACAGAAACAACATATTGCCAGCCAAATGCAGAAATCCTCCATGTAAAAACTGAGAGGTAATTAATGTTATGGCTTGAGGTAGAATTTGTGTCGGATCACCATTCTGAAAACTGGCAGTCAATTGACTCGGCACCACCGCATAGGATTGCACAAAGGTTTGCAATTGGGGGGCTGGTAAACTCACCTCGTACAAGAAAATGAAAATGTTGATGCCAATCAACCCATAGGTGACATAGGGTGTAATTCGGGTGGGATTGTTGTCATGTAGGGGAACCACAGTATCTATTCCTTAAATGAACCCTGTTGAAAAGACTTGTTGCAAAGGCGAAACCAGCGGTAGCCATAACCTGGGACATGAATTACATGGGAGTTCCCAACAATCACTTCATCCGGTTGATCTTCAAACAAGTCAATCAAGTCTTTGCCTGTATCCTGTTTCAACGTCACTGTTGCGGCACAGGATACTTCAGCCAGATTATGCACTGCCATCACCACTCCACCCTGCCAGTCACAGCAATGAGCAATCACACTAGGGTGATTCGTGTCTAGAATTTGCCACACCCCCCACCCAAACTCCGGGCATTCTTTCCGCAATCGAATTGCCCGCTCCATCCAGTTCAAGAATGAGTCAGGATTGCGGCGTTGTACTTCAACATTCAGATGTTCATAGCCGTACTCTCCCTTGGAAATCACAGGCAGAATTAGTTGATCGGTTGCTGCAGTAGAAAACCCACTATTGGCTGCATTCGACCATTGCATCGGTGTCCGGGCTGGGCTGCGCTCTTCCAACGATAGATCATCTCCCATCCCCAGTTCTTCCCCGTAATTAATCACCGGCGTACCGGGCAAGGTCAGCAGTAGACTATACACCAGTCGAAGCCGACGAGAATCGTTCTTGACCAGTGGGGCAAAGCGTCGCCGAATGCCACGATCGAAGATCCACATCCGATCGCGATCGGGTGCAAACGTTGCGGCAATCTCATCTCGTTGGTTACTAGAAAGTTGGTCTAACGATAATTCATCATGATTACGAATAAAGTTTGCCCATTGTCCTGTATTGGGCAAACTGAGCAATTCGTTTAATGCTTCGATCAAAGGTGTTGCCTTCTCCTGTGCTAGAGCTAACATAAGATGTTGATTGGCCCAGAAGTTAAATAGCATCTGCATGCGATCGCCGTTGCCAAAATACTTGGGTAGTTGCTCAGGGGGTTCATTCACTTCTCCCAGTAAAATGGCATCTCCCTGCCGCCAGGAGAGAAAATCTCGCAATTCGTTAATGTAATGGTAAGGGTCATCAACAGGTTCAATCAAATTATCAGCCTGTCTCAGTTCGATGAAATAAGGCGCAGCATCGATCCGAAATCCAGACACGCCCAGCGCCAGCCAGAATCCCATAATTTTCTGAATCTCGGTTCTAACTTCCGGGTTGGTAATATTCAAATCTGCCTGATGATCATAAAACCGATGGGCATAGTAAGCTGCTGCGTTGGGCTGATAGGTCCAGGTTGAGTCTTGAAATCCTGGAAAGATAATGCCTTCGGTCAAATCCTGTGGTTTCTCTTTTGACCACAGATAGTAATTCCAGTATTTCGAGTGTCTATCTCGACAAGCCGCTTGAAACCACGGATGTTGATCAGACGTGTGGTTCACAACCAGATCGACAATGATGCGAATACCCCGCTCTTCGGCTCGACGGGTAAATTCCACAAAATCTCCCAGCGTTCCCAACCGCGAATCAACGCTGTAGTAGTCCATCACGTCGTACCCATTGTCTTTGTTGGGAGAGGGATAAAATGGCATCAGCCAGATACAGGTCACGCCCAACCCTGAAAGATAATTGACTCTTTGAGTTAATCCAGCAAAATCACCAATGCCATCACCATTCCCATCCATGAAGGTTTTGACATCAATGCAATAGATGATTGCATTTTTGTACCAGAGATCTAACATAAGGACAATGCATTGATAAAAAACAGATAAGAGAAAATAGTTGAGCGATCGCCCCTTTTTCTGATCTGCTTTGAGTATGCGAATGAAATGTGATTGGAAAGTGACAGGTCACCCTAGAGTTAATTGGCTATCGCTTGTAAGACACCTGGTAGATTACTCCGTTCGTGTCATCCGTGAATAGCAAAGAACCATCTGGCATCGTTGCCAGCCCAACGGGTCTACCGAATTGAGTTTTGCCATCTGCCGATAGAAATCCGGTGACAAAATCTTCAAACCCAACAGGTTTTCCGTTTTGGTAGCGTAGCCGCACGACCTTGTAGCCGACGGGTGGATTCCGGTTCCAGGAACCGCGCATGGTGACAAAGGCATCATTGCGGTATTCCGTTGGAAACTGGGATGCGGTGTAGAAGATAAAATCCAACGGGGCACTGTGCGCCTGATAGGTCATGACTGGAGCTTCTGTCTTTTGAGTACAAAACTCTTGTTTACTCATATTTTTGGGGTCAGCAGGAAGGTACACATCGGGCTGGCGATCGCCCCAACAAAAGGGCCAGCCGTAGTGCTTTCCTTGTTGAATCAGGTTGACTTCTTCGGGTGGTTTGTCTTCACCGCGCCAATCAGAGCCGTGATCCATTCCCCATAGTTCTTTAGTTTGTGGATGCCAAGCAAAGCCGATCGTGTTTCGCAATCCTCGTGCAAAAATGGTGCGATCGCTGCCATCTAGTTTCATCCGCAATAGGGTCGCGTGTTCCTCGTTGGGTTCATCACAAGCGTTACAGGTACTTCCTACCGAGATGTAAAGCATCCCATCAGGACTAACACCCAATGTGCGGTTCGGGTGCTGTCCGGCATCTGGCAAATCATTAATCAGCACTTGAGGCTTGCTCTCTTGCCCACCGGGTAACAAATTAGCTCGGTAGAGTTGAGTATCGGTGACAAAATAAAGGTGATTCTGATGAACTGTAATACCGTTCACCTGCTTCAAACCAGACATCACGGTACGTCGTTGGTTTGCCCGTCCATCGCCGTTCGTGTCTTTGAGCGCCAATACATCTCCCTCGGTGCGACGAGTCACATAAACCGTACCGTCAGGAGTAACTGCCAGGTTGCGAGGATTCCCCAAATCTTGAGCAAATACACGAATCTGAAAACCATCTGGTAGGCTCAACTGTTGCAGACGCGACTGGTTAAACTCTAGCCGCTCTGGTGTGGTTAAGTGTCCTTCCAGACGCTCAATTCGGAGGTTTTCAGGACGTTGAGCAGTAGCAGGAACAGCAGCCCCTACAAGTAAGGCGAAGCCAATCAGTACACGAACGATGTTTCGGGTCGATTTCACCTTGAATCTCCTCTGAGTCGTTATGAAGTTGAGAAGTAATCTCAGAGAGGGCTGTAGACTCAAGCGATCGCACTGCCATCAAACTATGATAACAAAGATAGGCTGACATCTAACCTCAGATAGAGTTAGCGATTGTAATCAGTTTTCCAGAAAGATTTGAGTTAGTGTCACTTTTTAATCACATTTTTCTCTAAAACTGGGGGGCAGAGAAGTAAACTTTGAAGCAAGAGGGCTATGGGCTGTTTCCCCATAGGTTTAGAATAGAGGAGGCTTTGAGGAGCAACACGTTGATTAGATTCAAACTGAATTCCTTCTGGTTCATCCCATCGTTTACAACTGTACTCACGGCATCTTTCGGGATCGCCCCGCCACTCCAAGCAGTTGAATCCGAGCTACTCGCTGATATTCCATTGGTTTCTCAGCTTGCAGATGTACAATCAACCAATTGGGCCTTTGAGGCAGTGCGATCGCTTGAAATTTCGACTCAAGACCTCAATTTGGTGCAACGATTGCAGGAAGAGTTTGCGGTAGAACTAGCAACCTTGAGAGGACGAATAGATGCTTTAGAAGTACGATCTGCAACCATACAAGCACAACAATTCTCTGCTACGACAAAACTCAGTACATCTCTGGTTGTTGTTGCGAGTGACTTAACTGGAGACAACGCGGATGCCAATCCAGATACATCTATTCAATCTAACCTCAGCCTCAACTATCGAATGCGGCTCAATCTAACGACCAGTTTTACAGGGCGCGATCGCTTACTGGTGCGGCTGCAATCTTCCAATCGAATACCCAATTTTAGCGGCTTGTCTGGTACTGAGATGACACGCCTCTCTTACGAAGTTGGCAACACAGACAATCGCTTAACGCTGAATTTGTTGGAGTATCGGTTTCCAGTTAGTGATCAACTTACGATTCATTTGTATGGTAACTCTGCCTCCCATCATTACTATGCAAATTACTTCAATCCCTATTTTGCCAGTTTTGGCGGTTCCAAAGGTTCACCCTCTCGGTTTTCGGAACGAAATCCCATTTATCGGATTGGGGACATTATTGGAGCCGGAGTTGGAGCCGTTTATCGCTTCAGTCCTAATGCTCGGCTGGATTTAGGCTACCTGGCACGTGATGCCGATTTGGCCACAGCAGGGTTATTCGGTAGTACCTATAGCGCGTTGGCACAACTATCCTTTAAGCCCGCAACGAACGTTGAGTTTGGACTCACCTATATTCGCAACTATTCACCGTCGGGCAATCTTCTGCATCGGACTGGTAGCACCTTCGCCAATATTCCTTTTGGCATGGGCGTTCCCTTGACCTCTGATTCCTTCGGTCTAGCAGCCTTGTGGAACTTGACTCCGCGCTTTGCCATGAGTGGTTGGTTTGGCTATACTCAGGTCGATCGCGCCAATGGTCGATCACAACAAGCAGAGATCATCAACTATGCCGTTAATTTCGCCTTTCCCGATTTGTTCACCAAAGGAGCGATCGGTGGAATTGGGTTTGGCATGCCACCAAAAGTGATTCGTAATGCGAGTAGCGATCGCATTGATCCAGGAACTGGTTTTCACTTTGAAGCATTTTACCAGTATTCTCTGACGAATCAAATCACTCTGATTCCTGGTATTATCTACCTCACGAATCCCAATCACAATAGCCGAAACGGAGACATTTTCATTGGCACATTCAGAACCGTATTTAACTTTTAAGGATTAGCAAGTTTTTCGACTGAGTTTGACAATCGCTCCAAGGCATCGGTTTGTTTTTCAATCAGATTGGTTTGCTTGTGAAGTTCCTCCACTTGCTTCGTTTGGGAAAGGGCATCGCTGGTGTGGGGAATAAAGTATTCACAACCTGACAAGAGAGTGCAGATTAACAGTGTGAGAACTAAAAAATAACGCATTCGGCTTTTCTCCTGATTATTTGCAATTCCAAGAGGGTTATATACATTTATAACTCTCGTGCCATCAACTACTTTCGTGGTGGAAAATTTCGGTGGAAGTCATTGCTTTTTGAGTCGTAATCAGAACAGTGAATCGCATTAAAGGTAGAAACCTTTGACGGGTGAACAGCACACTGAATGTGAGGATTCGACGAATAGAATCGGCAATGCTTACAGGGAATTTGGGTTGCTGACTTAAATGGTGTTCGCAGTTGTTTTGGCTCGAAAGTGCTCCGAAATAGAATAACGTAGAGTAAAACAAAGACTCCAAGTATCGACAAGCTCAGGAACTCCGATGATATTGGATTTACATTGTCAACGGTTGATTCAGGGCGCTGGTGTAATTTAGATTCAGCCATTGCAAACAGGTGGTTTCGGGCTATGCTTGGCTGCTTGATTAACTGATGACTGTATGACTGCATTGAACTACCCTCCTGCCAGACTGTTATGGAGAAGTGGTTGGTGTGGGAGAAGGGGTAACGGTTGGGTCAGTTGTTGGGGCTGGAGATGTAGTTGTATCCGGTGTGGGAGATACGGGAGGAGTTGTGGTTGAACCACACGCACCTAATGAGATCGCGAATCCCAAAACTGTGATTGGCAGAATGAAAGAACGAGTCATGATAAGGTCTCCGCTGAATAACGATTTGTTCCAAATTAAGGCAAACATCAAACGCACAAACTATAGTTCTCCTGGTAATCGGCGGGTTCTTCGATGCTCAGATCGCGGTGTCCACAAAGCGGTAATGCCACCTAAGAAATGCAAAACCTGATCAGCCGTGCGATCGAACCCTGTTTCAGTCGAGTGGTTTTGCAATCCCCGTAAACCATGTGAGTTCAGGAAACTAAATTCCACTTTGAGGAAAAAAGACAACACACAAAACAATAAGGTATCAATGTCTTGATTGACCCAACCAAAGCCAGACCGACCGATGATCTAGACAATTGGATATCCAATCTACAGTACCGTAAAGTAAGTCAGCAACTTGTCGTAGAGCGCCGCCAATTCGCCCCCTTGACTCCTTGCCTTTGCCCACAGTGGCACCCAGATACCCCACAACACCACTAAAAATGCTGCCACACCTGGCTGTCCAGGACAATGCCAGCAGTAGGAGCGGTGTGGTCACAATCCAATCCGCATGCGGTGTGGTCACAATCCAATCCGCATATCGAGCGTAATGGGCAACTTGTCAGCGGCTTCGGTTTTGCCCTGATCAAGCGCCATCGCCATATACGCCAAACCTGACCAGATTGGAATAAAAATTGCTACCAAATATTCATACTGTGGTACACCTTTCTGATTACGGCTGAGTCTCCAAAAATGTAACGCCCCGATCGCCATTCCCGCCACATACACCCAATGTAAAAGCGACTGCCAGTCCATCATGACTCTCTACATTTAGACTTCATCTCTCACATTCAGAGGTAAATGTGACACAAAGATGACAAACCACCTGATGTTCGTAATCTTTGTGTCACATTCCAGCGAAATGCTAGAGATATGGTTTATTCCCAAGAGGATGGATCTTTTATGTCAAGCGATAGAATTCATCGTCTATTTTGGTGTTGGTTAAAAACAACGTTTCTATCTTTTCTCGTGATAATTTCAGCACTTCTATTACTGGTGTTATTTTTGCTGGTTTTTCAAGTTCCTTCGTTTGAAATCGGACAGACTGATTTTTGGTTGCTGCGCTGGCAAAATCCGCCTGGCGTTCCTTTTTCATTAACGTGGAACTTGGCTCCGCTATTCAAGATCGCCGCAGTCATTGGATTCATTCGAGTTCTGCTACCAATATGTAACTGCTTCAACGGCAGATGATGTAACTGGGACAATGGTTGGGATTCCTGGTGATCGTGACTGCATTCTATGTCCTGTGGCAAACTCGCCAATTACTGCTGTTGATCTTTACGGCGATCGTATTAGCAACGGCACTCAGCCAACTCGTTCGCCAATTGCAGCGATTTCGCCTACCTCGAACTCCAGCTGTTCTCCTCGGCGTTAGTATTGTTCTGGCTCTGCTCGTTGGTGTAACCTGGCTGATTGTGCCGCCCTTTGTCGAGCAATTTCAGGAATTAATTAGGGCTTGCTGTGAACTGCTGAACCTGGAAGCTCAGCTATTGCCTGAGTTGGCTCAAGAACGAACGGCCAGGGGACGATCGATCCAAGCGTGCATGGCTTATCTGCCCCCGTTTCAGTCAACTGTCCCTTGTTTCCAGTTCACTGGAGAGGAGAATTGGCAAATTAAGACAATCAACAGGGACAGAATCGCTGCAAAGAAACACCACACCGAAACAAAGACTTGATGCAGCAGCCAGTGGGATGCGATCGCCGACAGCGCGATCATGGCCCCAAATCCTTTAAGGGCAGGGTTAGACGCAAGCGCAAACGGGGTCAGAATAATGAGTGCATAGACCAGGCGATCGACCTCCTGAGAAACCCAGGGGTCAAAAATCAGGCGGGTGTTGTACTCAATCGAATGGTGAAAAATTTGTATTGCTAGCCAATCGGGTTGAAAAACCAGTGGCAGGTAAAGCAGGGCCCCATACACACAACCGATTGCACCTAAACTCCAACCGATTCGCTGCAGGATAGGATTGGTTTCCGAGAAAGCCACTGACCAGGGTGCCCAGAACAACCAGAACCAATAGGCAAAGGCTAAAAAGCCGAAAGCGCCCAAACGAACTTCAATGGAAGAATGCGCTTCCATTCCCAGCCAGACCAATCCTTCCCAGGCTTGTTGCAGTCCAAAGGCGATCGGAATCGCGGCGAGCGGAAGATAACGAGGGTTGTGTTGAGCGGCTAACCGCAACCCATAAAAACCTGCTGGGAGTAATAGGGCACTGGCAGCAAAGCTAACTGGAGCAGAAAAACACATGACTGATACTTAAGGCAACAAGCAGAAAAGATGAAGTAGTTCCCAACTTCCTTAGGGAGCAGGCTCCTCAGTCCTCAAAGCGAGATACGGGTAACACAAATCCGGGCAGCACGTCTTCGCCAGAGAGTTCAGTCGGCAACTGTCGTACCTCTTTGGGTTGACCCTGGCGGTAAATCTCCACCTGTTGTTCCTGGGGATTTAACATCCAGCCTAAGCGAACTCCGGCATCCATGTATTCCTGCATCTTTGCTCGCAGCAGTTCTAAATCATCCGTAGGAGAGCGTAACTCGATCACAAAGTCAGGGGCAATGGGAGGGAATTTTCGTCTCTGTTCTGGAGTGAGAGCCTGCCAGCGCGATAGCTCGACCCATGCGGCATCTGGAGAGCGATCGCCGCCATTGGGTAATTTGAACAGGGTGGATGCACTGAAGGTTTTGCCCAATTGGGACTGACGGTTCCAGATACCCAGGTCAATACCGATCTCCGACTCGTAACTTCCACCCTCTCCACCGACAGGGGCCGTAACAATCAAAGCTCCCTTGGCACTTCGTTCAATGGTCAGGTCAGGGTTACTCAGGCAAAGCTGGTAGAACTGCTCATCAGTGAGATGAACCTCTGTTGTCTCCAGTACGAGTGGCAACGTCAGTGAAACCATAGGATAGCCTCGGTTCAATCCCCATTAAGTTCCTGGGTTTCATTATCTCATTTGCGATGGCAAACGGAGCTTGGTTACCCCACTACCAGCAATCAGAAGGCCATAACGATCGCTACAACTCAGCATTATTACCCTCAGAACTGTTTTGGAATTGGGGGGAGTCTCCTGTTTACCTGTGCAGCAGTCCTCCGACCCCCGGCAGGGGATTCAGGTGACTCGCTGTTTCGGTCGTCCGGTGACTGATCTGGAGGATATGAAACAGGCGGTTGCTTCCCATACCAGTCGATTGGCTGAAAAGTTGCGGCAGGAAGGATTGGCCGCCCAGGAGTTTATTGTGTCGATGCGGACGAATCGGTTTGTGGACCTACCCCAGTACGAGGCCAGTCAGGAGGTGAAACTGGCAGCCCCGACCAACCGGACTGATTTGCTCTTGCCCCCGACTCTTGAGGCTGCCGAGGCGATTTTCAAGTCCGGGTTCGAGTATTACAAGGCAGGTATTTACGCTCCCCGGTTAGTGGAAGCTGACCAGGTCCAGACCGAGTTGTTTGAGGCCCAACCGGATGATAGGAGCGATCTGTTGATGCAGGCGATGGATCAGATTAACCGGAAGTTGGGCACAGGGAGCATCAAGTATGGGGCTGTCGGACTGAAACAGGAGTGGAAAACACGAGTAGGCTACCCCTCCCGACGCTACACCACCTGCTGGGACGAACTGCCGATCGCTAAGACCTGAGGTTACTCGTCTATGCCTGATGCAGGGCGGCTTCGAGCCGTTGCACAAATATGGAGGGACGATCGCAGGGCATCACCAGGCGGTCAACGGCCCGGGTTATCCCTGCTCCTTCGGTTTGATAAAGATTGCCACAACCAGCGCCGCAGTTCCTCCTACCAGACCCAGAAGCAACCACAATCCCAGGCTATATCCCTTCCGCGCAGCGACTACGGCGGCAATTCCCCCCATCAAACAATGGAGATTAAAAAGGAGGTACAGAACAGGGTTAATAGGAAGCTCAGACATAGGTGAAACCAGGTTACAAGAGCAGGTTGGTCTGCTGATTTAGGTTCACCTTATCACCTGTCGAACCAAAAATCAGCGTACTCTTTTTTCAGATGCTCTATACAAAAGAAAGCAAAAGAGCCCTCTACCTGCAAGGGAGCTAGTTAATCAACGCATCTATGACCTAGTGGGTCACTTGGTATAAGTGCAGGAATTAAAAACCTTACACAGCAAGCTTTTCGTTCGCTTTTAATGGCGGTATTCGAGGCAAACGACCCACTAGTTGCATTCTAGGGGGATTAAAGAAACTGACGATGATGGCCGTAATTACCATGCAGATCGTCATGAATGCTGCAAAATGTAATCTCGCAGTTGCCAGGAGGAGTTCATAGGAGGCGTTGAAATAGGGTGATTGAGAGGTATTTGTCAGCGTGGCAAGTCGCAAATACTCACTCAGTCCAGGAAAACCAAATTGATAGAATTTCGTTTGAGCTTACAGCAGAGGGGAAAAAATGGAAGCAGAACCGTCATCACTGGCATCACTCCAGCGCGTGTTGAGAAATTTGGGAACTTACCGTTGGCTGTCTCTGGGTGCTCTCGTCAGTTTGCTGCTGTTGACGATCGCCAATGCCATTACCCCGCAATTATTTCGCTGGGGAATTGACCAGGGAATTATGAAACAAGACCTGCGTATTGTGCTTTACAGTGCTGCTGCGATGGTGGTGGCTGCCGTGGCCCGGGGAATCTTCAACTTTGGGCAAAGTTTCTGGGCAGAAGCTGCCTCCCAGGGCGTTGCCTATGACCTGCGCAATCGCATTTTCAGTAAAATTCAAAACCTCAGTTTCAGTTACCACGATCAGGCCCAAACCTCCCAACTTCTGACCCGTGTCACCAGCGATATTGAGCAGATCCGCGCCTTTTTGAGTACCAGTCTAATCCAGGTGATCAGCTCCATCGTCACTCTGGTCAGTATTGCCATTATTTTACTGATCATGAACTGGCAACTGGCCCTGATCACCCTCACGGTCGTACCGCTAGCGGGTTGGTTGTTAAGTCGCTTTCTGACTCAAAATGGGCAGTTATTTCGGCAGGTACAGGAGCAGTTGAGTGACTTGAATGCTGTCTTGCAAGAAAACCTGCTGGGTGTCCGAGTCGTGAAAGCGTTTGTGCGCGAACCCGTGGAAACTAGACGCTACACTGCCATGAATGACACCCTGGTGGAAGCTAACCTGAAAACGATTCGGGCCATTCGCAGGACGTTTCCGACGATTTTTTTCTTGAGCAATCTGGTGACGCTGGTTGTGTTTGGCTATGGGGGGGCACGGGTGATCGGGCAAGCGTTTTCCATTGGCGAGCTGGTCGCGTTTAACTCCTACCTGCTGTTTATCCTGCAACCGATTCTGCTGATTGGGTTTGCTGCTCCTGCGATCTCTCAGTCTGCTGCCTCAGCCCAGCGTGTGTATGAGGTGGTGGATGCGGCAATCGAAATTCGCGATCGTCCGAATGCTGTTCCCTTTCTGACCTGTGGCGGCAGAATCACCTTTGAAAACGTCTCCTTCCGCTATCCGGGGGCAACGACAGAGGCCCTCAAAGCCGTGTCATTTGAAACAAAACCGAAGGAACTGATTGCCGTTCTGGGTATGACCGCTTCCGGTAAAAGTACGATCATGAACCTGATCCCACGGTTTTATGATGTCACTGACGGAGCCGTGCGGATTGATGGTCGAGATGTACGAGACTTTACCCTGGCCAGTTTGCGCTCTCACATTGGGATTGTGTTTCAGGAGACGACACTATTTTCCGGCACTCTACGAGAAAATATTGCCTACGCCAAACCGCAGGCGACGCTAGAACAGGTAATGGAGGTAGCTCAAACTGCCCAGATCCACGATTTCATTATGGAGCTGCCCGATCGCTACGAGACGCTCGTCGGAGAGCGGGGCATTGGTCTATCGGGTGGACAAAAACAACGAATTGCGATCGCCCGCACTCTATTGACGGACTACAGCATCCTGATTCTGGACGATAGCACTTCGGCGGTCGATGCTCGTACAGCCGCTCAGATTCAGGCAGCATTGGATGAATTAATGCAACAGCGGGCCTGTGTGACGTTTGTTGTGGCGCAACGGATCAGTACCGTACGCAATGCTGATCGAATTTTATTAATGGACAAAGGCCAACTGGTAGACCAGGGGACGCACGAGGAACTGATGCAGACCAGTCCTCTCTACGGAGTGATTCTGGAATCCCAGGTAAAGCAGGGAGCAAAAGTATGAGAGGCACAGGAACAATGGTCGCAGCGGAGCAAAGGGCAGCGCGACAGATGCCTATCCTGTGGCGGTTTCTCCGCTATCTGAGCCCCTACCAGAAAGAAATTCCGATCGCCCTGATGTTTGTTGTGATTGGGGCAGCAACCCAGGCCATCGGTCCCTTTCTCCTCGGCTGGTCCCTCGACCATTTAATTGCGAGAGGCAATCTGCCAGGTCTGATCTACCTGCTGAGCTTGCTGGGGTTGATCTATTTGCTTGGCATGTGGGCCATTCGCAGCCAGATTCTGAGAGTTGGCTCGATCATGCAGCGATTGCTGGCCCAGTTGCGGCAGGATATTTTCACTAAACTTCAAAGTTTGCCCCTTAGTTTCTTCGATCGCAGCGAAGCGGGGGACTTGATGAGTCGCCTGCTGAACGATGTTAATACGGTTAACCAGGCTTTTGGGCAAACAGTGGCTCAGGTGTTGGGTCAGTTATTTAGTTTGGTTGGCATTGTGATTGCCATGCTGTCGATCAATCTGCAATTGGGGCTGCTCAGCAATCTGACTGTGCCGTTGATGATTTTTACCACCGGGTTATTTGCGCGTCTGGCTCGAGCCAGATTCCGGGTCACTCGCCAAACTATTGGCGAACTGTCTACCCGTCTGGAGGAAGATATTGGCAGCGTGCGCGAAGCACAGGCATTTAATCGAATTCAACTCAACATTGAAGAGTTTGACCAACTGAATGCGGCCAACCGGGATGCCAATGTACAGGCGGTGGCGATTACGGCTGCGTTTCTGCCTTCGATTGACTTTTTGAACACGTTAGCTACCGCAGGCGTGCTGGCCTATGGGGGATACCTGGCGGTTACGGGGGCCGCGACGGTAGGGGTAGTGACCGCATTTCTGCTCTACGTGCAGCAGTTCTTTCGCCCGATCCAGATCTTGAGCCAGTTCTATACCCAGGCTCAATCGGCCTTTGCTGGATTAGAACGGATCTTTCTCTTGCTAGACGAACCCGTGCAACTACAGGATGCCCCCGGTGCTGCAGAAATGCCGCCTGTTCAGGGAGAGGTGGTGTTTGAGACTGTCACTTTTGGTTATAGTGCCAATCAACTTGTCCTGAAGGAGGTGAACCTGCATGCCCAACCGGGACAGATGATTGCTCTGGTGGGGCCAACGGGGGCAGGCAAGAGCAGTATCATCAACTTAATTTTGCGTTTTTATGATGTCACGGCAGGGGCCGTTAAGATCGATGGCATTGATGTCCGCAGCGTTACTCAGGCCAGCTTGAGACGGCAAATCGGGATTGTATTGCAGGACAATCTGCTGTTTAGCGGTACCGTCGCCGAAAATATTGCCTTTGGCCATCCCTCCGCCACTCAGGTGGAAATCGAAGCAGCAGCTCAAGCCGCCAATGTGCATGAATTTATTACATCCCTGCCCCATGGCTACATGACCCAACTGGGGGAGCGGGGTGCTCCCTTAAGCCAGGGACAGCGGCAGCTAATCAGCATTGCCAGAGCTGTTCTGATCGATCCCCGCATTCTTATCCTGGATGAAGCCACCAGTAGCATCGATACGCGCACAGAAGCCCTGGTGCAAGCGGCGATCTCCCGCTTGCTTCAGGGGCGGACTAGCTTCGTGATCGCTCACCGACTTAGTACAGTAACCCAGGCAGATCAAGTATTGGTGATTCAGCAAGGGCAGATTGTGGAGCAGGGAACCCATACCCAACTGCTCGCTCAACAGGGTGTCTATGCCAATCTCTATGCCCTGCAATTGGGCAATCCAGTGGCAGATAGCTGATACTGGCTAACAATAGGCGATCTGGCTCCCTTTAAAAAGGGTAAAAGTGCAAAATTAAGGTATCCATTCTGGCACCTGCTGATCGTGCTTCAATCGCACACGCTGCCTTGTGACAGCTGTAAGAAACTGTTTGTAAATGTATATGAAGCGGAAGTCGCATTAGGTGGTAAATAGGCGATACCAGAAGAGCTTTATCAAACTGACTTCAGAGGATGAATCAGCCATACTACGACAGTGACCTGACGGATGAGGAATGGGCCTGGATTGAACCGCTTTTACCTCCCGAAAAGCCTGTGGGCAAGGGACGAGAAGTGGATCTCCGAGTCGTTCTCAATGGCATCTTCTATCGGGCTGATAACGGGATTAAATGGCGGGCTTTGCCACCCGAGTTTGGAGCTTGGCAAACGGTGTATGGGTACTTCCGGTTGTGGATTCAAGGGTTTTGTCGCTTATCAATACGATCCCCTAGACCAAAAATGGCCAGGTTTCAATCCCTGATAGGGATTCAAGGGTTTTGTCGCAGCAGGCTTAAAGTACAGCCTATTACCATGATGGTGTTTCAATCCCTGGTAGGGATTCAAGGGTTTTGTCGCCTGGGGGGACAGCAACAGTATCAATTCTTATCGAAGTAGTTTCAATCCTTGGTTAGGGATTCAAGGGTTTTGTCGCCAGTAAGTGCAAATTGGGTATGGGTTGGACTTTTGGTTTCAATCCCTGGTAGGGATTCAAGGGTTTTGTCGCTTCAGCGTTTTTTCCAGGCTAATTTCTCCGCCGGAGTGTTTCAATCCCTGGTAGGGATTCAAGGGTTTTGTCGCCGCTCTCAGTTGGCACCAGCACCTTTTTCTCAATCTTGTTTCAATCCCTGGTAGGGATTCAAGGGTTTTGTCGCTGCATTTTCTTTTTTCTTGAATAGGTTTGTCAAAGTTTCAATCCCTGGTAGGGATTCAAGGGTTTTGTCGCTTGTTCATCGGTGATGTAGAAATCCCAATGATCTATGTTGCAATCCCTGGTAGGGATTCAAGGGTTTTGTCGCTTCAGGCTTCTTGAGTCTGGTTTAGAAATTGCTGGTTTCAATCCCTGGTAGGGATTCAAGGGTTTTGTCGCGGTAGGAGCACCAAGCAATCCAGCCGCAGCATCCCGTTTCAATCCCTGGTAGGGATTCAAGGGTTTTGTCGCTACGAAAAGAATGTCTTTCCCGTGCCCCCGGGATGTGTTTCAATCCCTGGTAGGGATTCAAGGGTTTTGTCGCCACCTACACATCTAAATCTAAACTTGGCCTGGGTTGGTTTCAATCCCTGGTAGGGATTCAAGGGTTTTGTCGCGTTAGTCATCCATTCCGGGTAGTCGTTATAGAGTGGTTTCAATCCCTGGTAGGGATTCAAGGGTTTTGTCGCCTCAGGAATATGAGATTCGTAGGGTAGATCTGCGTTTCAATCCCTGGTAGGGATTCAAGGGTTTTGTCGCCTCCTGGGCGGGATTGCGGGGGGTTCTGAATTCGGGTTTCAATCCCTGGTAGGGATTCAAGGGTTTTGTCGCCCCAACTCCCAGGCCAGGAAGGAAAGATCGGTGTCAGGGTTTCAATCCCTGGTAGGGATTCAAGGGTTTTGTCGCAAGAAGGGGCAACAATGCGCCAGGAGCTTATAGACGTTTCAATCCCTGGTAGGTGCAAAATTTCACGAAGTTCGGCAGGTGATTCTCACTTAACTTCGGCACCCGATT